>Ga0307372_10000053_pt1 | contig 163680 bp, 150 predicted proteins | sample OX1MG_FD_202533 | JGI IMG/M metagenome (GOLD analysis project Ga0307372, IMG submission 202533) | Soil microbial communities from Risofladan, Vaasa, Finland - OX-1 | ecosystem: Environmental > Terrestrial > Soil > Coastal area > Acid sulfate soil | place: Finland: Risofladan, Vaasa...
GGCTGCGGCGGCTCCGGCTGCCTGGTGGCTGAAGCAGGCGCTGCGCGCCATGGCCATCAGGCACGGTGCTGGCCGAACCCGGAATGACCCCGCGGCGCCCACGGCGGCTGCGGCGGCTCCGGCTGCCGCCTGAAGAAGGCACTGCGCGCCATGGCCATCAGGCGCAGCAGGCTGCGGCGCCGCTCCTCGAACTGATCCGCGGCGATGATCCCGCGCTGTGCCCGCAGGTGCACCAGTGCCAGCTCGGTCGCGGCCAGCTGGTAGTCCTCCATGGCCCGGGCCGCTGCCCGGCCACCCGTGGCGCGCGCCCACCCCCGCGCTGCCCGGCGCTCCCGCAACGTGCTGAGCATCCGCAAATCCGCCTCGGTGACCAGGCCAAGGGCCTCGTACACGGGCAGGAACCGCCAGATCAGCCGGACGATCCTGCGCCGGTCGGCGATCAGCACCCCGACCAGGCCGGCCAGCACGCAGGCCAGGATGGCGTACGCGATGGCGAGCCCGTCCAGGCCGAAAGCGGTCAGCCCGTTCCACAGCCCGTGCAGCAGCATGGCCGCCAGCAGGCCGGCCGGCACCGCCCAGCGCGCCTGCCGGTGCGTGGCCGCGTAGGCGACGCCGAGCCCGGTCATCGAGGTGAAGATGGGGTGCGCGAGCGGCGAGAGCACACCACGCAGCACGAAGGTGACCCCGAGCAGCTTGACGCCGCCCATCTCAGGGCGGACCAGGGCACTGATGTAGTACCCGATGTTCTCCATCATCGCGAAGCCGAGCCCCACCATCGCCGCGTAGATGATCCCGTCGGTGGGCCCGTCCAGTTCCTGCCGCCGCCGCCAGAGCAGGATGATCAGGATGAGGCCCTTCAGCGTCTCCTCGACCACGGGCGCGCCGAAGGTGGCGGACACGTAGTCCCCCGTGCTGCTGCCGAGGGCGGGCTGGGTGATGAACAGCAGCCCGACCGTGTTGATCACCGCGGCGAGCAGGGCCGCGACGCCGGCCCCCCAGGCGAAAGCGAGCACCAGGTTGACCCTCGGCTCCGGTTCCAGCCGGTCGAGCAGCAGCACGCATCCGACCAGCAGCGGGACGGGAAGCAAGGCGAACGGCAGGGCGATGAGGAACGGCGCGACACTGTGGCCCGCGGCGTTCACGCTCTGCAGCACGTCGGTGCCGAGCACGATGATGGCGCACCCGATCGCGGCGACGATGCCCAGGATGACCCCGGCTCGCGGCCTGCCGGGGGGCCGGCCCTCGATCACGGCACGCGGGTCGAAGTCCGGTATCGGGGTCGCCATGGCAGGGAGCGTACCGGGAAGCGGCCGCCGGGTCCGGATGCCAGATCGGCCGTAACTGCTTGCTTACGGGGGTCGTCCGGGGCCGGTCCGGGAAGTAGGCGAAACTGAGGATAGGGTCGTGCAAGCTGGTCGATGCCCGCCCCCGCGCAGCCGGGCGCGGGCCAGGAGAGGAGCCCTGATCCCACGGTGAGCAGCCCATCTCCCCATGCGTCAAACCCCGCTGCGCTGGACTGGACAGCGGCCGACGCGCGGGCCGTCGATCTCATCCGGGTCCTCGCCATGGACGCGGTGGAGAACTCCGGCTCTGGTCACCCAGGAACGGCGATGAGCCTGGCTCCCGCCGCGTACCTGCTTTACCAGCACATCCTCAGGCATGACCCGGCGGACCCGGGGTGGCTCGGCAGGGACCGCTTCGTGCTGTCCTGCGGGCACTCCAGCCTCACCCTCTACATCCAGCTGTACCTGTCCGGTTACGGGCTGACGCTGGATGACCTGAAGCGCTACCGGAGCTGGGACAGCCTGACCCCCGGGCACCCCGAGCACGGCCTCACCCCTGGCGTGGAGACCACCACCGGGCCGCTCGGGCAGGGCCTGTCCAACGCGGTCGGCATGGCCATGGCCGCCCGCCGGGAGCGGGGCCTGCTCGACCCGGCTGCGGCGCCCGGAACCAGCCCCTTCGACCAGCACATCTACGTGTTCGCCTCGGACGGCGACATCGAAGAGGGGATCAGCCACGAGGCCTCGGCCCTGGCCGCGCACCAGCAACTCGGCAACCTCGTGGTGCTGTACGACGACAACAAGATCTCCATCGAGGACGACACCGAGATAGCCAAGTCCGAGGACGTCGCCGCCAGGTACGAGGCCTACGGCTGGCACGTGCAGCGGGTGGACTGGCGCCGCCCGGATGGCTACCACGAGGACGTGGACGCGCTCTACCAGGCACTGACCACGGCCAGGGAGCACACCGGCAGGCCGTCGCTCATCGCGCTGCGGACGATCATCGCCTGGCCCGCGCCTGACGCGCAGAACACCGGGGAGGCGCACGGCGCCGCACTCGGCGCCAAGGAGGTCGCCGCGACCAAGGAGGTGCTCGGCTTCGACCCGGCGGTGTCGTTCCCCGCCGAGGGCGACGCGGTCGCGCACGCGCGGAAGGCGGCCGAGCGCGGCAAGCGGCTGCATGCCGAGTGGAACGAGTCGTTCGCGGACTGGGCGAAGGCAAACCCGGAGCGGGCCAGCCTGCTGGACCGGCTGGCGGCGCGGCAGCTTCCGGACGGCTGGGCCGCTGCCCTGCCGTCCTTCCCCGCCGACGCCAAGGGCATGGCCACCAGGAAGGCGTCGGGAGAGGTGCTCAATGCGCTGGCCGGCGTGCTGCCGGAACTCTGGGGCGGCTCCGCCGACCTGGCAGGCAGCAACAACACCACGATGAAAGGCGAGCCCTCCTTCATTCCCCCGGAACATCAGACCCGGATGTTCCCCGGCGATTTCCATGGCCGCACCCTGCATTTCGGGATCCGGGAACATGCCATGGGCGGCATCCTGAACGGCATCGCATTGCACGGCCTGACCAGGCCCTACGGCGGGACCTTCCTGGTCTTCAGCGACTACATGCGGCCGTCGGTCCGGCTCGCCGCGATGATGGGCCTGCCGGTCACCTACGTCTGGACGCACGATTCGATCGGTCTCGGCGAGGACGGGCCCACGCACCAGCCGGTCGAGCACCTGTGGGCGCTGCGGGCCGTCCCCGGCCTCGACGTCGTCCGCCCCGGCGACGCGAACGAGACCGCCGTGGCCTGGCGGACCATCCTGGAGCACTCCGACCGGCCCGCCGGCCTCTGCCTGAGCCGGCAGAACCTGCCGGTCCTGGACCGCTCGGCGGGCAACGAGAAAGGCATAACCAGCGCGGATGCGGCCGCCCGCGGCGGGTACATCCTGGCCGAAGGCGCCGGCGGCGAGCCGGCCGTGATCCTCATCGCCACGGGCAGTGAGGTGCAGATCGCGCTGGCCGGCCGGGACATCCTGCAGGGCGAGGGAATCCCGGCACGCGTTGTTTCCATGCCATGCGTGGAATGGTTCGCCGCGCAGGATGCTTCCTATCAGGAGGAGGTGCTGCCACCGCGTATCCGCGCGCGGGTCTGCGTCGAGGCAGGCATCGCACTGGGCTGGCGGGCGTTCGCCGGGGACGCCGGTGAGTGCGTAAGCCTGGAGCACTTCGGCGCGTCCGCCTCGTACATGAGGTTGTACGAGGAGTTCGGGTTCACCGCGGAGCATGTGGCGGCAGCGGCCCGCTCGAGCCTGGCCCGGCTCGGCGGCGCAGCGGAAGCGAACGCAAGGAACGAGGACTCATGACCTCCCAGGCAGACCCCCAGCGCAACAACGACATCCTGGGCCAGCTGAGCGCCTCCGGCGTTTCCATCTGGCTCGATGACATCAGCAGGGACCGGCTGAGGACGGGGAACCTCGCGGAACTGAGCCGGGACTTCCATGTCTCCGGGGTGACCTCGAACCCGACGATCTTCGCGCATGCCGTGGGCAACGGCAACGCCTACGACGGGCAGGTCGCTGACCTCGCCACCCGCGAGGTGAGCGTGGAAGAGGCCGCGCGGGCGATCGCCACCTACGACATCCGCTGGGGCTGCGATGTGCTGCGGCCCGCCTACGACGCCACCGACGGAGTCGACGGCCGGGTCTCGATCGAGGTGGACCCGCGGATCGCCAGGGACACCGCCAAGACGATCGCCGAGGCACGGGGGCTGTGGTGGATGGTGGACCGGCCCAACCTGTTCATCAAGATCCCGGCGACCGTGGAGGGCCTGCCGGCGATCACCGCCTCCCTGGCCGAGGGGATCAGCGTCAACGTCACCCTGATCTTCTCACTGGAGCGGTATGGCCAGGTCATCGACGCGTTCATGACCGGCCTGGAGCGTGCCGCCGCGGCCGGGCGGGACCTGTCGTCCCTCGGCTCGGTGGCCTCCTTCTTCGTCAGCCGGGTGGACACCGAGGTGGACCGCAGGCTGGACAAGATCGGCACCCCGGAGGCGGACGCGCTGCGCGGCAAGGCGGCGATCGCCAACGCCCGGCTCGCCTACGAACTGTACGAGCAGCAGATCGCCACGCCGAGGTGGCAGGCGCTGCGCGAGGCCGGGGCCCGGCCGCAGCGCCCGCTCTGGGCCTCGACCAGCACCAAGGACCCGGCCTATGAGGACACCATGTACGTGGTGGAACTGGTCGCGCCGGACACGGTGAACACGATGCCCGAGTCGACCCTGCACGCCACAGCCGATCACGCGAAGCTGCGCGGCGACACGGTGCGTGGCACGTACGAGCAGTCCCGGCAGGTGTTCGCGGACCTGGCCGGGCTCGGCATCGGCTACGAGGACGTGGTCACCGTGCTCGAGGAAGAGGGCGTGGAGAAGTTCGCCGCGTCCTGGACGGAATTCCTGGGCACGATCGAGGCGAACATGGCCGCGGTGGACAAGTCATGACTGCCGGGCCGCCTGGGGGCAGCGGCCTTCCGGTACCCGCCGGCCAGCCCGGGATTCCGGGGAACACCGGGCACCCGGGAAGCGTCAGCGAGCCCGCGGGCGCCGCGGTCACGGTGCAGACCCGTAGCACGGCCGCGACCGAGGCCACGCAGCAGGCGATCGGGAAACTGGTCAGCGACGGCGTGCCCGCCACGCTGGCGGCCTTCGACCCGGCGCTCTGGGGGCCGACCGCGGCAGCGGACGCGGCCGGCCGGCTCGGCTGGCTGCGGGCGCCGGAAGCGTCCCGCGCGCTGCTCCCCCAGATCGCCGAACTCGCCGAGCGGAGCAGGGCGGATGGCCTCGACCACGTGGTGCTGGCCGGCATGGGCGGCTCGTCGCTCGCGCCGGAGGTGATCACCCGCACCGCGGGCGTCCCGCTCACCGTGCTGGACACCACTGATCCGCATGAGGTGGCCCGGGCGCTGACCGACCGGCTGGAGCGCAACCTTCGTGACCGGGGTCGCGGCATCCCCCAACTGCTCGCTGCGGCGGGCACCAACGCCAGCGGAGCACTGTCATGACCGATTCGGCGATCACGGCAGATCCCAGCAGCCCGGGGCCGGTCAAGGCTGCCGAGGCCGGGGCCGGTGCTGACCACCAGGCCGGGCAATCCCCGGCCGTGCAGCCGACCGCGCTGGCACCGGTGATCACCGGGCCGGTGGCCAACCCGCTGCGCGATCCGCGCGACCGGCGGATCCCGCGGGTGGCCGGCCCGTGCGTCCTGGTCATCTTCGGCGTGACCGGTGACCTGGCCCGCAAGAAGCTCATGCCGGCCATTTACGACCTGGCCAACCGCGGCCTGCTCCCGCCCGGCTTCTCGCTCGTCGGCTTCGCCCGGCGGGACTGGGAGGACGAGGACTTCGCCCAGGTCACCCACGATGCGGTCAAGGAGTATGCGCGTACCCCGTTCCGGGACACCGTCTGGGAGCAGCTCTCCGAAGGGGTCCGGTTCGTGCCAGGCGAGTTCACCGACGACGAGGCCTTCGACCGGCTGGCCGAGACGGTCGCCGAACTGGACGATGTGCGCGGCACGGGCGGCAACTATGCTTTCTACCTCTCGGTCCCGCCGAAGTTCTTCCCGCTCGTGGTCAAGCAGCTCAAGCGCTCCGGGCTGTCCGCGCCGCCGCCGCCGGCGGCGGGCCATCCGCGTCCCTGGCGCCGGGTGGTGATCGAGAAGCCGTTCGGCCACGACCTGGCCAGCGCGCGCGAGCTGAACGAGACGCTGAGCGCTGTGTTCCCGCCGCACTCGGTGTTCCGCATCGACCACTACCTCGGCAAGGAAACCGTGCAGAACATCCTTGCCCTGCGCTTCGCCAACTCGCTGTACGAGCCGATCTGGAACCGCGGCTACGTGGATCACGTGCAGATCACCATGGCCGAGGACATCGGCATCGGCGGACGGGCCGGGTACTACGACGGCATCGGCGCCGCCCGGGACGTGATCCAGAATCACTTGATGCAGCTACTGGCCCTCACCGCGATGGAAGAGCCCGTGTCGTTCGACGCGGACGCGCTGCGGGCGGAGAAGGAGAAGGTGCTGTCCGCTGTCCGGCTGCCCGAGGACCTGGCGGCCAGCACCGCCCGGGGGCAGTACGCCGCGGGCTGGCAGGGCGGCATCCCGGTGCACGGCTTCCTCGAGGAAGAAGGCATCGCCCCCGATACCCGCACCGAGACGTATGCGGCGGTCAAGCTGCGCGTGGAGACCAGGCGCTGGGCGGGTGTCCCGTTCTACCTGCGCACCGGGAAACGGCTGCCGCGCCGGATGTCGGAGATCGCGCTGATGTTCCAGCGCGCTCCGCATCTGCCCTTCGCCGCGACCGACACCGAGGAACTCGGGCATAATGCCCTGGTCATCCGGGTTCAGCCCGATGAGGGCGTGACGGTCAGGTTCGGCTCCAAGGTGCCGGGCTCGGCCATGGAAGTCCGTGACGTGAACATGGACTTCGCCTACGGCGAGTCCTTCACCGAGAGCAGCCCGGAGGCCTACGAGCGGCTCCTGCTCGACGTCCTGATCGGGGACCCACCCCTCTTCCCCCGGCACCGCGAGGTGGAGTTGTCCTGGATGGTGCTCGACCCCATCGAGGAATTCTGGGCAGAGCATGGCAAACCGGAACCGTACCCGGCAGGATCCGCGGGGCCGCCGTCGGCAGACGCGATGATGACCCGTGACGGAAGGGCCTGGCGGCGGCTGTGAGCACGGGCAGCATGAGCACGGGCGCGCGTGGAAAGGACAGCCCCCGATGATGATCGACCTGGCGCAGACCACCACCGACCGGATTCATGAGGCCATCCGGCAGGCACGGCAGCGCCTCGGCGGGCCGGCCAGCGGGATGGTGCTGACCCTGGTCATCGTGACGGACGAGGCCGCGCAATACGACGCGGTCCGGGCCGCCAGCGAAGCGGCCCGCGAGCACCCGTGCCGGGTGCTCGCGGTGATCACCCGGCGGCCGGAAGCCGGGTCGCGGCTCGACGCCGAGATCAGGGTCGGCGAGTCAGGGCCTGGTGAGGTGGTGCTGCTGCGCATGTACGGGGCGCTCGGCGAGCACGCCGACTCCGTGATCACCCCGTTGCTGATGCCGGACACCCCGGTGGTGACCTGGTGGCCCGGGGCTCCCCCGCACGTCCCGTCCCGCAATCCGCTCGGCGCCCTCGCCCAGCGCAGGATCACCGACGCCGCGGGGGCGGCAACGCCCCGTGACTGCCTGGGCAACCTTGCCGCGCACTACAGCCCCGGGGACACCGACCTGAGCTGGACCAGGGCGACCCCGTGGCGGTCGCTGCTCGCGGCGACCCTGGACCAGCCGCACGGCACCATCAGCGGTGGGCGGGTCGAAGCCGAGCCGGGCAACCCCAGCGCGGACCTGATCGCCTCCTGGCTCTCGGTGCGGCTCGGCGTCCCCTTCGACAGGAAGCCGTCCAGCGGGCCAGGCGTCACCGGCGTGATCTTCGAGACGGGCGACGGCGAGATCACGCTGACCCGCCCGGACGGCCGGGTGGCGATGCTCCGCCGACCCGGCCAGCCGGAGCGGCGGGTGGCGCTGCACCGCAGGGACACGGCCGAACTGCTGGCCGAGGAACTGCGCAGGCTCGATCCGGATGAGGTGTACGCGGAGACCATCGCGCCCTTCGTCGCCTCCCAGCCCGGGCTGAAGCGAGGTGGCGGCAGCAGCCGCAAGCGCGTTGCGGAGAGTGGTCCTGTCCGCGGGGACACGGGCCGCGCAGACACCGGCCGCGCAGACGCGGGCCGCGGAAACAGAGTGCCGTGAGCATTCCTGAGGTGCTCGTGCATCACGACGCGAGCCTGCTCGCCAAGGCGGCGGCCGCCCGGCTGGTCACCAAGCTGGTCGACGCCCAGGCGAGCGCGGGACGTGCCTCCCTGGTGCTGACCGGCGGTGGCATCGGCACGGCGTTGCTCGCGGAACTGGCCGCCGCGCCCGCCCTTGGCGCGGTGGACTGGCGGCGCCTGGACATCTGGTGGGGTGACGAGCGGTTCCTGCCGTCCGGCCACCCCGACCGGAACGAGGCACAGGCGGAGCAGGCCCTGCTGCGGCAGGTGGACGCGGATCCGGCCCGGGTGCACCGGATGCCGGGCACGGACGGGCCGGACGGCAACGACCCGGAGGCCGCGGCGGCCAGATACGCAGCCGAACTGCGCCGGTCCGCGCAGCCGCAGGACCACGGCCCGGTGCCCGCGTTCGACGTGCTGCTGCTCGGCATCGGGCCAGAGGGCCACGTCGCGTCACTGTTCCCCGGCATGCCCGCGCTGTACGACGAACGGCCGGTTGTCGCGGTGCGCGGCGCCCCCAAGCCGCCGCCCATCAGGCTGACCCTGACCCTGCCCGCCATCCGCCGGGCGCGCGAGGTGTGGGTGCTCGCGGCCGGCCCGGAAAAGGCCGGGGCGGTGCGCCTCGCGCTTTCTGACGCCGGGCCGGTCCAGGTCCCGGCCGCGGGCGCCCGCGGGCAGCAGCGCACGCTCTTCTTGCTGGACAAAGCTGCCGCGAGCCACCTCCCGCCGCAGCTCAGCCGCATCGCGTCACCCTGAACGGGCAGACACCAGCCCTATCCACAACAGCCGCGAGCCACCTCCCGCCGCAGCTCAGCCGCATCGCGTCACCCTGAACGAGCAGACACCAGCCCTATCCACAACAGCCGCGAGCCACCTCCCGCCGCAGCTCAGCCGCATCGCGTCACCCTGAACGGGCAGACACCAGCCCTCCTGGCGGCTCAGTCCTGGTCGTGGTGGTCGCGGTCCCCGGGCCGCCTCCCCCGGCCCTGCCGGACCGTGAGCCGGAGCAGCAGCAGCATGATGACGAGGACGGGCACGAAGGCAGCCGGCTCCCGGGCGCTGAGTGCGATCCCGAGCCATACCACGAGGATGGGCAGCATCGGGGTGAACCGGTGCCGGGGCGGCCCCTGGGATACCGGAGCGCGCTCCTCGGGGGCCGCGGTCCTCGCTGGCTCCGGCTGGGTGATGCCCAGCCTGGGCACCTGCGGCAGGTCCTCGGTCAGTTCCCGGAGGGCTCCCCAGGTCTTGGCGGAGAAGGCGGCCGTGGTCCGCTCGTCGAACTCATCCAGCGTCAGCCGACCGGTGCTGTAGGCGTCACGCAGGATCTCGACGACGTGCTCTCGGTCGGAGTCCGAGGCACGGATACCGCCGTCACTCGTCATGGCCGGACCTCCCCGAGACTTCGCCCCTTTCATCCGGAGGATACCCCGGACCTGACGCGGCGGACCCGGCCCGCCCGGCCAATGCGGGCGGGCGGGCGCGACGGCGCGCCCCGGCGATGGCCCCCATCGCGGCGCTGTGGTTAGATCACGCCGTGCCTCCGGTTCCGCGTCGTCCCCGCCAGGACCGAAATCATCTGATCGTCTGCGGGGACGATGCGCTGGCCTACCGCGTGGTGGAGGAACTCACCACCAACTACGGCGAGCGGGTCACCGTGCTGCGCAGCTCGGCCAAACGGGGCCACGGGCCGCGGATCTCTCGGCTGCCCGGTGTCCGGGTCATCGAGCGGCTGGAACTGGACAGCGACGCCTTCGCCGACGCGCAGGTCCAGTCCGCCCGGGCGCTGGCCCTGATGGGCCAGGATGACCTCGGCAATTTCCACGCCGCCCTGCGCGCCCAGGACCTCAACCCGGACCTGCGGCTGGTGATGAGGATCTTCAACACCGGGCTGGGCGAGCGGATGCGCAGCTTCTTCCCTGACTGCGCGGTCCTGTCCAGTTCTTCGATGGCCGCTCCCTCGTTCGTCGCCGCGGCATTAGGCGAGCCGACACCCAGTCACGTCCGGCTGGCCGGACGCACCCTTTTCGTGGCGAGGCGCGGCGAGACCGACGCCGCGCACTTCATCTGCGGGCTGGCGGCCAACGGGGACCCGGTCTCCCCGCTGCTGCTCCCGTCCGGCCAGGACTCCGCCGATCTCGTCCTCGCGGTGGCGGACGGCACCCCGCGCAATCCGCTGACCAGGCAGCCCCGCCGCCCGCTGCGGGCCATCGCGGACCTGCCGCGGCTGCTGTTCGGGTACAAGCTCGGTATCGTCTTCCTCACCCTGTTCGCCGTGCTGGTCTGCGGCTTCGTGCTGCTTGCCACCGCGAGTGGCTTCTCCCCGGCCAATGCGCTGTACCTGACCTTCCTCGACGCGGCGGGAGCGGCGGTCACCGATCCCCGGCTGAGCGCGCCGGAGAAGTTCGCCCAGTTCCTGCTCACCTTCGATGGGATGGCCTTCCTCCCGGTGGTCACCGCCGCCGTGGTGGGCGCCCGGCTGACCGGCTCGCTGCGGACGACCGAGCGCCCGCTCAGCGGTCATGTGATCGTGGCCGGGCTCGGCAACGTCGGCAGCCGGATCGCCGGCCAGCTGCATGACCTGGGCGTGGACGTGGTCTGTGTGGACAGGAACGAGAACGCGGCCGGCGTCCGGCTGGCCCAGCGCCTCGGGCTGCGGGTGGTGATCGGCGAGACGCACCGGGAGGAAACGCTTCGAGCCGCGGGCATCGCCACCAGCCAGGCGCTGGTCTCGGTGACCGACAGCGACATAGTGAACCTGGAGACCGCGCTGCACGCCCGGGCACTCGCCGCCGACCTGCGCCTGGTGCTCCGGCTGTCCGACGACGACCTGGCGGAACGCGTGCAGAAGACCGTCGGCAATACCATCTCGCGCAGCGTGCCCTACCTCGCCGCACCGGCATTCGCCGCGGCCATGCTGGAGCACCAGGTGCTGCGCACGGTCCCGGTCGGCCGGCATGTGCTGCTCATCGCGGACGTCGGGGTGAGCGCCGGGGCGGAGCTGGCCGGCCAGCCGGTGGAGAGCGTGCACCGCAGCGGCGAGGTCCGCGTCATCGCGCTGCGCCGGGCCGCGGCGGATGGCGTCGACTGGTCGCCCCGGCCCGGGTACCTGATGACCCCGCAGGACCGCATCTACGTCCTGGCTACCCGGGCCGGGCTGAGCCGCCTGCTGGCGCGCAGCCAGCCACCGACGGCTGAGCTACCCGGCCCCGGGCTCGGCAGCTGAGCCAGCGTAAGTAAAAACCTGGGTCTCCCCCAAGTCAGCATCCGGCGTTACGCTCAGGGCAGATCTTCCATGTGGTTCTGCTGAGTCACCTGTGAAGATGGAGGAAGGTCCCAGAATGGTCCGTTCCGTACCGTTTCTTTGCCCTGCTCAGGGGATGCCTGCCGCGGCCCAGGCGCCTGGCAGAGCAGCCTGCCCAGTAGCGGTCACCGGGGCCTTTAGCCAATCCACGCGCCTGCACGGCCGCCCAGGCGGCGTGCCCACGGCCGGGCGGTGCACCGCCTCATCAGGAGGAATCACTTGAGCGTCAACGAAGACCTACAAGCCACCCCCGTGGCCGCCCCGGTGTCCGGCATAGCCGATCCGGCACCTCTTGGGCTGGCTGCCTTCGCACTGACCACCTTCCTGCTGTCGGCCTTCAACGCTGGCTGGATGACCGCAGGGAGCGGTCTTGCCTGGCTTGGCTACGCGTTCGCGTATGGCGGCCTGTGCCAATTGCTGGCCGGCATGTGGGAGTTCCGCAACCGGAACGTGTTCGGGGCCACCGCGTTCTCCACCTACGGCGGCTTCTGGATCGGCCTCTTCCTCTACGTCCAACTCGTCGGGGCCAAGCTGCTCGCCCACCCTGCCACGGCATCGGCGTTCAGCAAGGACGTCGGCTGGATCCTGCTGGCCTTCGCCATCTTCAACACCTACATGCTGCTCTGGAGCACCCAGGTGAACATGGCGGTGTTCGCGGTGTTCCTCACCCTGGAACTGACCGAGATCATCCTGTTCATCGGCAACTTCTCCGGCAGCAGCGGCACCGTCAAGTTCGGCGGCTACGTGGGCGTGCTCACAGCGATCTGCGCCTGGTACGCCTCTGCCGCCGGAGTCGCCAACGGAATGGGCGGCCGGCTCGCGGTACCGGTCGGCAGGCCGCTGCTCGCCCCGCGGGCCTGACCCAGCACGGTCCTGGCCCCGTGGTGCTGGCAGCACGGTCCTAGCAGCACAGGGCGATGATCCCGGGGAGCCAGCAAGGCCCCCCGGGATCATCCGTTTCCCGCCCCAGGCAGGATTGGGCAAGTGGATCTGCACGAGAAGCGCCAGCTCGACCGCGCCGAGCACATGGCCAGGGTGAACGAACGAGTGGCAAAGGCCAAGGCGCACGCCCGGCCGTGGCGGGCCATCATCGCCACGACCCTGGCCATCATCGCCTGGGTGGTGGCCAGCACGGCGGACGGAGCATTCAAGGACTGGACCGGGAAGGGCAACTACACCCCGAAGGTAATCGCCGCGGTGTCGATCGGGGTGTTCTTCCTCTTCGCAGCGTCTGGCGTAGTGGGGCTGGCCAGAAAGACCAGGGAGGTTCTCACGCCCGCTGTCGGCTCCTCACACGCCGCAGTCGTCCGTTACGCCATCATCCTCATCGGCGGTCTGGCGACCCTGGTGCTCGGCATAGCACTCATGAAGGTGCCGATCGGGCAACTCCTCGTCGGCGGTGCGGTCACCACGATCCTGCTCGGCATCGCCGGGCAGCAGTCCCTGTCCAACGTATTCGCCGGCCTTGTGCTGCTGCTGTCCCGGCCCTTCACCGTCGGGGACTATATCCGGCTGAAGTCCGGCGCGCTTGGCGGCGTGACCGAGGGCCTCGTCACCGAGATCGGCATTACCTACCTGCGCATGGAAACCGAGGACGGCTCACTGAATCTGCCCAATTCCCAGGTGCTCGCGGCCGCGGTGGGGCCTATCGCCGCGCCGCGGCACGATCCGCCCGCAAGGTCACCCGACGGAGCCGGGGCGCGGAATGACCCGCCCGCGCCGGGACATGACGATCCGCCGCACGGCACGCCGCCGCCCGGATCGCCATGACGCCGACGCTCAGCTGTGCTTTGCCTCGTACCGCGCCACCACATCGGCCGGGATACGCCCGCGGTCGCTGACCGGTATTCCGGTCTCCTTGGCCCAAGTCCGTATCGCAGCGCTGTGCTGGCGGTGCGCCGTCGTTCGCCGCTTGGTGCGCCCGACCCTGGCCGATGCCCGGCGCGCGCGCTGCGCGTAACGGCTCACCACGTCGTCAAACTTTTGGCTGTGCTTGGCGCACAGGTCGATCTCATAGTCCCGGCCATCCAGGCTGAACCGGCGTGTCTGCTGCTGGCCCTCAGGAATCGCTTTCTGGTCGTAGTCACAGGCAAATGTGACGGAAACCTTCTGTGCCACTTGAGGCCCCCCTTCCTCTCTGGCAAATATATCCCGCCACGGGCGGCCCAACCATAACGACACCCAAAGTGGGCCCAGCAGCAACGTGGGAGGCTGCCATTCGGGGGTGGCCATGGCCGCCGATGCCCTCACCGGGCGGGCCGCGCCACCGATAGCCGACGGCTATCGGTGGCGGCTATCGGTCAATGACGGCCGGGATAGCGGCCCCGTTCCCGGGGCTCGCGATTGCCGGGTGGCCGGCCATAGGGGAAGGATTCCGGCGGCGGGTCACCGCCGTAGCCGCCCAGCGCTTGGTCAGCGGTGTCATCCCACTCATCCCCGTGCTGGCCATAATCGTGCTCCGCGGGATATGCCCCGGAGTCGCCCGCGGGCGACTCGCCGGGATAATCACCAATGCCGGGCTGGCGGGAATATCCCCGGAAAGCCGGATCGCCCGGGTACGCCGGGTCACCGGGATAGCCGCCCGGGTTGGCCGGGTCGCCGCCCGGGTCGCCTGGGTAGCCCGGTGACCCCGGCGCCTCCCGGCGGTGGCTGCCGGACTGGCTGCCGCGGTAGTCGCCGGTGGCCGGGTCGCCGGAATAGCCGCCCGCTTCCCGGCGGTGGCTGCCGGACTGGCCGCCGCGGTAGTCGCCGGTGCCCGGGACGTCCGGGTACCCAGGGCCGGGCCCGGCAGGGCCTCTGCGGTAGTCGCCCATTGCGGGGCCCTCCTGGTACGCCGGGTCAGCGGGGTACCCGGGAGCATCGCCGCCGCGGCGGTACCCGCCACTCACGGAGTCCTCCCGGTAACTGACCGGGTCCACGGGAACCCGCCGGTAATCGCCGGTGGACGGGACGTCCGGATAGCCCGGGTCAGCGCCGACCGCGCGGAACTCGCCGGAGTCGGCCTCGTCGTGATAGTCAGCGCGCGGCGGCTCACCCGGGTAGGCCGGGCTCAGCGGGTCTACGGGATAACCGCCCGAGTCCCCGCGGTAAGCCCGGGCCGGGCCTGTGCCAGCAGATCCCGGGCCGGCCGGCCCGGGGCCGGCCGATCCCATACCGGCCGGGCCCATGCCGGATGGGCCTATGCCCGCTGAGCCGGTGGCAGCCGATCCCGCGCTGGGCAGCCGCATGGATACCGTCGCCTGGCCCTCATCGGCGCTGGCGCCGCCCGGCGGGGCACCCGGGAGCCCGCTCCGGCCCGGCATCCCGTCGCGGCCGGCGGCGCCTTCGGGTGCTTCCCGGCGGCCGCCCTCACGCTGCGCACGCTGGCCCTGCGGACCGCGGCGCAACGCTTCGATCATCCGGGCGAGGTCGTCCATGGGCAACCGGAACGTGCCGGTGCAGGTACCGCCCTGCCAGATACTGAAGACCGCCACGCCCGTGTCCGCGTACCAGCTCAACCGCATGCTGCGGGAGTTTCCTCGTACGTCGAAGAACACCTCACCGAGCCGGGGCAACGGGGCTGCGTCCGACGCTGACATGCTGCCCATGGTGACGCTGAACTAACGGGTTTGTCCAATTAACGATCACATATGATATGCGCAGCTCTGGCCCGCACAGCCCGCATCCTGCGGGTATGCCGCTGGCCGCAACCTGCGGGTATGACACTGGCGATCGCTGGGACAACCGTGGCGGATCGCGCAGTGACATCGCCGCGAACATCTGTGCCACCGATTCCCGATCCTGCCTGCGAAACTGGCTCCGCGGATGGCATCATTGATCATCGGTCCGCTGGACTGGACTGGTTTCGACGGGGCGGTTGGCGCTCAGGTGGCCACCGCTCATCCGGCAGAGTTGCTCCTCAGCGTACTCCCGTGGCGGTCACGGGCGCCATATGGCTGCCCGCGCCCTGGGAACACGCAGGTGATGCAGTGCGTTGCACACATACGACGGGGCAAAAGCCGCATGGCGCGGAACCATACGTCCGACAGAACCAGAGGGTCGGCTGGACGCGGGACACACACTGAGCCTGTTGAGGAGATCTAGTCATGTCTGAGGTACGGCGGCAGGTTACCCTGCCTCCCCGGCCGAACTGGGGCTGGCAAGATGCCGCCGCGTGCCGCGGCACGGATGTCGTGCTCTTCTTCGGCCCCGACGGCGAACGGCAGCCGGAACGAGAAATCCGTGAGCGGAAGGCAAAGGCGCTCTGCGCCACCTGCCCGGTCCGTAACGAGTGCCTGGATTACGCCATCTCCAGGCCGGAGAAGTATGGCACGTGGGGCAGCCTGAACGAGGACGAGCGCGCCTCCGAGCGGCGGCGCCGGATGCGCCGCGCCAACGCTGCCTGAGCACATCCTGCGCGGTCGGCCCGCCGGAGCCACGAGGCCCCGGCGGGCCGGCCACAATGGGTGGATGATCTGCCTGCGCTGCCGCAGCCAGTGCCACGAGGAATGCCCGGGTGGCACCTGGTGCGATTGCCAGCACAAGCCGCTGTCCGCCCTTCCGCAGCGCAGCAAACGGCAGGGCCCCAGACGGCAGGGCGCCAACTCCCAGCGCGCCAGTACTGAGCGCACGGACACTGAGCGGGCCGACACCGGGCAGACCAACACCGGGCAGACCGACACCGAGCAGATGCAGCCGGGACAGGCTCAGCCGGAGCAGACTCCGCTGAGCTGGATACGCCAGGGCTGACGCAGCTGCAGCACGGCGGGGAATAGACCCGGCGGATAGGGAGTTCCGTCTCACCGTGGGCACACTCAGCGCGCTCCCAGCCGCACGACCGGGGCAGCGAATTGCTTCGGTACGCGAACCTGTCTCGACAGGTAGCCGCGTCTCGTGTGATGCTTTTTGGGTGAGCGCTGCGGACCCCCTTCTCGTCGCCCGGAGGCATGTCGATCTGCTCCGGGTACGCAGCGCAGTCTGTCGGCACGGCCGCTAACCACCCGCCCGTAAGAATGGGCGCGTGCCGCGGCCGGCGTCCCGCTGCCCTGGCGACTGTCCCAGTCCACCGGCGCAGGTGCGGGGGCCGACCCCGCTGAGGCTGGGCTGCATCCGCACCCGGCCCACGCGCCCCCGGACAAGTAGGGACGCACGATGCCGCCAGCTCATCGGCACAAAGGCCAGGGTCAGTGGGCTCTCGGGTACCGCGAGCCGCTGAATAAGAACGAGGAAAACAAGAAGAACGACGACGGGCTCAACGTCCGTCAGCGGATCACCGATGTCTACGCCAAGCGCGGCTTCGACTCCATCGACCCCGCCGACCTGCGTGGCCGGTTCCGCTGGTACGGCCTCTACACCCAGCGCAGGCCGGGCATAAACGGCGGCAAGACCGGGGCGCTCGAGCCCGAGGAACTCGATGACCGCTATTTCATGCTGCGCGTCCGCATTGACGGCGGCCAGCTCGACAACGCCCAGCTCCGCGCGATCGCCGAGATATCCGGGCGGTACGCCCGGGGCACCGCCGACCTCACCGACCGGCAGAACGTCCAGCTGCACTGGATCAGGATCGAGGATGTCCCGGCTATCTGGGCGGCGCTGGAGGCTGTCGGCCTGTCCACCATCGAGGCCTGCGGCGATACGCCGCGTGTGGTCCTGGGCTGCCCGCTCGCCGGGATCGACTCCGCCGAGGTGCTCGACGCCACGCCGCAGATCACCGAGACCACCGAACGTTATGTGGGCGATCCTGCCTTCTCCAACCTGCCGCGCAAGTACAAGTCGGTGATGAGCGGGTGCGCCGCCCAGTGCACCGTGCATGAGATCAACGACGTGGCGTTCGTCGGCGTGCGCGACTCCGACGGCAATCCCGGCTACGACCTGTGGGTCGGCGGCGGGCTGTCCACCAACCCGATGATCGCCAAGCGGCTCGGCGCCTTCGTCGAGCCCAGCCAGGTCCCGGAAGTGTGGGCCGCGGTGACGTCCGTGTTCCGCGATTACGGGTACCGGCGGCTGCGCCACCGCGCCCGGCTGAAGTTCCTCATCGCCGACTGGGGCGCGGAGAAGTTCCTCCAGGTGCTGGAGAAGGAGTACCTCGGCTACGCCCTCCCGGACGGTCCCGCGCCTCCCCCGCCCAGGGGCGGCCGCCGTGACCACGTCGGGGTGCACGAGCAGCGGGACGGCCGGTACTACGTGGGCTTCGCCCCCCGGGTCGGCCGGATGTCGGCGACCGCGCTGGCGCACGTGGCGGACCTGTCGGCCCGGTACGGCAGCGGGCGGGTCCGGACCACCACCGAGCAGAAGATGGTGATCCTCGACGTGCCGGAAGCCCAGGTGGCACAGCTCACGGCGGAACTCGACGCGGCCGACCTGCCGGCCACCCCGAGCGTGTTCCGACGGCACACCATGGCCTGCACCGGCATCGAGTTCTGCAAGCTGGCCATCGTCGAGACCAAGGCGCGTGCCGCCCAGGCCATCGCCGAACTCGAGCGCCGGCTGCCCGACTTCACCGAGCCGGTCACGATCAACGTCAACGGCTGCCCCAACTCGTGCGCGCGCATCCAGACGGCAGACATCGGCCTCAAAGGATCGCTGGTCACCGGGCCGGACGGGACGCAAACCGAGGGATTCCAGATCCATCTGGGCGGCAGCCTCGGTGGCGGCGACGGGACCAGCTCAGGCTTCGGCCGGAAGGTCAGGGGGCTGAAGTCCACCGCCGAGGACCTGCCCGACTACCTGGAGCGGGTGCTGCGCCGGTTCCAGGCCGGCCGCGGCGACGGCGAGACCTTCGCAACGTGGGCCAGCCGGGCCGCCGAGGAGGACTTCGCATGACATTCCTCGCATCCGGAACAGAGCGGGCAATACCCTTTTACTGTCCTTATTGCGGCGAAGAGGACCTAGAACCACAGGAGCAGGACGGCGAGTGGCGCTGCCGGAGCTGTATCCGGTCCTTCCGGCTACGATTTGCTGGAACGGGAGTGATCCCGTGAGCGCCACCGTGACCAAGCGCACCAGCCGTGACCCGGCAATGCCTGAAGTCCCTGACCCTGAAGCCCGGGAGGAACCAATCCGCATGGAGAGGCTCGCAGCCCAGGCGGCGGACGATCTGGCCGACGCACCCGCTGAAGAGATCATCCGATGGGCGGCAGACACGTTCGGCGATCGTGTCTGCATCACGTCGTCGATGACCGACGCGGTCATCATCCACCTCACCTCGCAGGTGCGCAGCGGCCTGGACGTGATCTTCCTGGACACCGGGTACCACTTCCCGGAGACCATCGGCACCAGGGACGCGGTCTCGGCCGTCTACCCGGTGAACGTGATCAACGTCACCCCGTCGCGGACGGTCCAGGAGCAGGACGCCGAACTCGGGCCCCGGCTCTACGGGCGCAACCCTGACCTGTGCTGCTACTTCCGCAAGGTGGTGCCGCTGGAGCGGGCGCTGGAGCCCTACGACGCGTGGATCACCGGCGTCCGCCGCGAGGAGACCAACGCGCGCAGCGACACCAGGGCCGTCCAGTGGGACGCCCGGCGCCAGATGGTGAAAGTCAATCCCATCGTGGCGTGGACGCAGGAGCAGGTGGAGGCCTATATCGCCGAGCAGGGCGTGCTGATGAACCCGCTCCTCTACGACGGGTACCCCTCCATCGGCTGCGCCACCTGCACCATGAAGGTGGCGCCCGGGGCGGACCCGCGCAGCGGCCGGTGGACGGGCACGGGCAAGACCGAATGCGGCATCCACACCTGACGCCCCCGCTGGTCGCCATCGCGCACGGGAGCAGGGACCCCCGTGCCGGGGCCACGGTGACCGAACTGCTCGCCGTGGCGCGCGAGCGGGCGCCGGCCCGCGGCGTGGCCGGGCTCGACGCGCGCGCGGCTTTCCTCGGCCACGCCCCGCCCGCGGCGATGCAGGTACTCACCGCGCTGGCAGGCGAGACTGAGTTCGCGGGCAGGGCTGGACTGGCAGGCGGGGCTGGCGGCGAGCGGGACGTGGTGGTGCTGCCACTGCTGCTCACCAACGCGTATCACAGTGGCACGGACATCCCCGGGCTGCTGGACGAGGCACAGGCCACGCTGCCGGCGTTGCGGATCCGTTACGGTGCCCCCCTCGGCCCGCACCCGGGGCTGCTGCGGGCGCTCGAGCGCCGCCTTGCCGAGGCCGGCCTGGATCCGGTCGGCGAGGCGGGCCGGACCGCCGTGGTGCTCGCCTCCGCCGGGAGCAGCAATCCCGCGGCCAACGCCGTGATCGCCCGGATGGCGGCGGACTGGCAGGCCGCCCGGGGCTGGCAGGCGGTGCTGCCCGCGTACGCGTCCGCTGCCTCGCCCGCACCGGAGGAGGCGGTGGCTCACCTGCTCCGCGGCGGCGCGCGGCGCGTCGTGGTCGCCAGTTACCTGCTCGCCACGGGCCTGTTCGCGGACCGGATCCGCGCCCGCAGCCTGGCCGCGGGCGCGGCAGCGGTGTCCGCACCGCTCGGCGCGGCGCTGGAGGTGGCTGACGTCCTCCTCGCCCGCTACCTGGAGGCCGCAGCCAGCGGGCGGGCGCGTGCCAGCGGCCAGCCGGCCGGCCACCGGCACCGGCGGCAGGTTTCCGCGCGGTAACCCTCGGTCGCGGTGGGTTCCCGCTTGGTAGCTAACGTTGCGGTGGGTTCCCGCTTGGTAGCTAACAGGGTTGCGGCGGGTTTGCGCGCGGTGGCCCGCGGGTTATCGTCGCCACATGATGCCTCCACAAGCCGCCGCCCGGCCGCAGGTCACCCATGAGGTGCTCAACCAGGTCCCGCCGCTGGCCGACTACGACGTTGCGGACGACCCGGCGCTGCTCGCGGCGGCCGGCCGGGAGGGCGCCGGCTGGGCCAGCGCGCGCCTGCACGAACTGGGGGCACTCGCGGGCGCCGCGGACACCCAGGAGCATGCCCGGCTGGCCAACGAGCACCCGCCGGTGCTGCGCAGCCACGACGCCCGCGGCAACCGCATCGACGAGGTGGAGTTCCACCCGTCGTGGCACGCCCTGCTGGGCACCGCGGTCGGCCACGGCCTGCACGCGACCGCCTGGGCGGACCAGTCGCCCGGCGCCCATGTGGCCCGGGCCGCGAAGTTCTACGTGTGGTCGCAGGCCGAGGCCGGTCACGGCTGCCCGGTGTCGATGACCTACGCCGCGGTGCCCGCACTGCGCCACGCGCCAGCGCTGGCCGGGCAGTTCGAGCCGTTGCTCGCCGCCACGGCCTACGACCCCGGGCTGCGCCCGCCGGCCGGCAAGGCCGGCCTGCTCGCGGGGATGGCGATGACGGAGAAGCAGGGTGGCTCGGATGTCCGGGCTGGCACCACCCGCGCCGAGCCCGCGGGCGGCGACGGCGCCCACCTGATCACCGGGCACAAATGGTTCTGCTCGGCGCCGATGAGCGACCTGTTCCTGGTCCTCGCGCAGGCGCCGGCCGGGCTGACCTGCTTCCTGCTGCCCCGGGTGCTGCCGGACGGGTCCCGCAACGCGATGCGCCTGCAGCGGCTGAAGGACAAGCTGGGCAACCGGTCGAACGCCTCCGCTGAGGTGGAGTTCGACGCTGCGCTGGCCTGGCAGGTCGGCGAGGCCGGGCGCGGCGTGCGCACGATCATCGAGATGGTCAGCGCGACCCGGCTCGACTGCGTGCTGGGCAGCGCGGCCGGGATGCGCCGGGGCTGCGTCACCGCGGTGCACTACGCCACGCACCGCCAGGCGTTCGGTAAGGACCTGGTCGAGCAGCCGCTGATGTCCTCGGTACTCGCCGATCTCACCCTGGAGGCGGAAGCGGCCACCACGCTGGCCATCCGGCTGGCCGGCGCGGCTGACCGGGCCGCCCGCGGCGACGCGGCGGAGGCGGCGCTGCTGCGCGTCGCGCTGCCCGCGGCCAAGCACTGGATCTGCAAGCGCGCGCCGCTGCACGCGGCGGAGGCGCTGGAATGCCTGGGCGGCAACGGCTACGTGGAGGAATCCGGGATGCCCCGCCTGTACCGTGAGGCGCCGCTGAACTCGATCTGGGAGGGCTCAGGGAACGTGACCGCCCTGGACCTGCTCCGCGCGCTGACACGGCAGCAGCGGGCCGCTGACGCCCTGCTGGCGGAACTGGCACCGGCCACGGGCGGTGACCGGCGGCTCGATGCGGCCATCAGCGGGCTGAGCCGGGCGCTGGCGGATCTGGCCACCCGGACGGGACCCGATGCGGAATACGCGGCCCGGCGCCTCGCCGGGATGATCACTGTCACGCTCCAGGCAGCGCTGCTGGTCAGGCATGCCCCGGACGCCGTGGCGGACGCGTTCTGCGCCTCCCGGCTCGGCGCCGGGCAGGGACTGCTGGGACCCGGGGTTCCGTTCGGGACACTGCCGGACGGGATCGCCCTGGGCGGCATTCTGGACCGGGCCAGGCCGGCGCGCGGGTAAGGTCGGCTGGTGCGCGTGTGGCCAGGAGCTCCCTATCCGCTTGGAGCAACGTGGGATGGCACGGGGACGAACTTCGCATTGTTCTCCGAGGCCGCCGACCAGGTGGAGCTATGCCTGTTGAATGGTGACGACCCGGCACAGCTCGCCGAGACGCGGATCCCGCTGAGCGAAGTGGACGGGTTCGTCTGGCACGGCTACCTGCCGGACGTGGGCCCCGGCCAGCGGTACGGATACCGGGTGCACGGCCCCTACGACCCGGCCCGCGGGCACCGCTGCAACCCGGCCAAGCTGCTGCTCGACCCGTACGGGAAGGCCGTCAACGGGGAGGTGCGCTGGCACGAGGCCCTGTTCGGCTACCGCTTCACCGACCCGACCGTGCTGAACACGGCGGACAGCGCGCCCTACATGCCGGAGAACGTGGTGATCAACCCGTTCTTCGACTGGGGTGACGACCGGGCGCCGCGGACCCCCTACCACGAGACGGTGATCTACGAGGCCCACGTGCGCGGCCTCACGCGCTGCCACCCCGACGTGCCGGCGCAGCAGCGCGGGACGTACGCCGGGCTGGCCCACCCCGCCGTGATCGAGCACCTGACCCGGCTGGGCGTCACCGCCGTGGAACTGATGCCCGTGCACCAGTTCGTGCCCGAGCACAACCTGCAGGCCCGCGGGCTGACCAACTACTGGGGCTACAACACGATCGGCTTCCTCGCCCCGCACAAGGCCTACTCCTCCTCGCCCCAGCGCGGCGGCCAGGTCGGCGAGTTCAAGGCGATGGTGAAGGATCTGCACGCGGCGGGCATCGAGGTGATCCTCGACGTGGTCTACAACCACACCGCCGAGTCCGACCACCGCGGCCCGACGCTGTCCTTCCGCGGCATCGACAACGCCGCCTACTATCGCCTCCGCGACGATGACCAGCGGTATTACCTCGACTACACCGGCTGCGGCAACAGCCTGAACGTCCGGCACCCGCACGCGCTGCAGCTGATCCTCGACTCGCTGCGGTACTGGATCCTGGAGATGCACGTCGACGGGTTCCGGTTCGATCTCGCCTCGGCCCTGGCCCGGGAACTGCACGACGTGGACCGGCTGTCCGCGTTCTTCGACCTGGTCCAGCAGGATCCGGTGGTGTCGCAGGTCAAGCTGATCGCCGAGCCCTGGGATGTGGGCGAGGGCGGCTACCAGGTCGGCAACTTCCCGCCACTGTGGAGTGAGTGGAACGGCAAGTACCGCGACGCCGTCCGCGATTTCTGGCGTGGCCGGCCGGAGACGCTGCCGGAGTTCGCCTCCCGGCTGACCGGCTCGAGCGACCTGTACGAGGCGAGCGGCCGCCGGCCGGTAGCCTCGATCAACTTCGTCACCTGCCACGACGGGTTCACGCTGACCGATCTCGTCTCCTACAACCGCAAGCACAACGAGGCCAACGGCGAGGACGGCGCGGACGGCAGCGATGACAACCGCTCGTGGAACTGCGGCACCGAGGGGCCGTCCGGCGACCCGGCGATGATCGAACTGCGGGCCGGGCAGCGGCGGAACTTCCTGGCCACGCTGCTGTGCTCGCAGGGAGTGCCGATGCTGCTCGCCGGGGACGAGTTCGGCCGGACCCAGCACGGCAACAACAACGCCTACTGCCAGGACAACGAGACCTCCTGGGTGGACTGGACGACCGCCGCCGAGCAGGCGGACCTGCTGGAGTTCGCCCGCGCGGTGGCCGAGCTTCGCCGCAACCATCCGGTGTTCCGCAGGCGCCGGTTCTTCCGCGGGCACGACGCGGGGGGCAAGGACGGCACGGGCGACATCGCCTGGCTGACTCCGTCCGGCCGGGAGATGATGGACGGCGACTGGAAGACCGGGTACGCGAAGGCGCTGGGCGTCTTCCTCAACGGCGACGCCATCACTGAGCCCGATCCACGAGGTCAGCGGGTGCGCGATGACTCGTTCCTGCTGCTGTTCAGCGCCGACGGCCAGCCGACCCGGTTCACCCTGCCCGCACAGAAGTTCGGCCGCAGCTGGGAAGTCGTGCTCGACACGGCGGCGGCTGGGGTGGGAGCCGCGGCGGCGGCGGGCAGGCCGGCGGCGGGTGTGGCCAGCGCGGGCCAGGCCGCGCCACCCCGGCAGCACCGGGCTGGCACGGCGGTGATGGTCGGGGCCCACTCCATGATGGTGCTGCGCCGGATCGCCACGCCAGCACAGGCTGACTGACTGATCGCCACCCCGGGCACAGCCTGACTGACTGCCGGCTGATTGACTGCTCGCCGTGCGCCAGATCCATCCCCCGGATGCCGGCGGGCGGGAGCCTGACCTGCCGGCCTTGTACGCCTACCCCGGCGAGGCCCAGACGGCCGGCCAGCCGTGGGTCCGGGCCAACATGATCGCGAGCGCCGACGGTGCCGCGGAGGTGGACGGCCTGTCCGGCGGTTTGTCCGGGTCGGCTGACCGCGAGGTCTTCGGGCTGCTCCGGGCCCTCGCCGACGTGATCATGGTGGGCGCGGGCACCGCACGCGACGAGCGGTATCTCCCGGCCCGGCCGCAGCCGCGGTGGGCCGCCCTGCGCCGGGGTGCCGCGGCCGCGCCGGCCATCGCCGTGCTGACCGGCAGGCTGGACCTGGACATCACGGCCCCGCTGCTGACCCAGGCACCGGCCGACGCCCGCACCATCGTGATCACCACTGCGGCGGCGCCCGAGCACCGGCGGGCGCAGGCAGCGAAGCACGCTGAGGTGATCGTCGCGGGCGAGGACCGGGTCGACCCCGCGGCCGCGATCGCCGCGCTGGCCCGGCGTGGCCACCGGCGGATCCTCGCCGAGGGGGGCCCGCACCTGCTGGGCCAGCTGGCCGAGCAGGGCCTGCTCGACGAACTCTGCGTCACGATCAGCCCGGTACTGGCCGCCGGGTCCGCCGGCCGGATCATCCAGGGCCGCCCGCAGCCATCCGGACCCAGCCAGCTGACCCTTGCCCACGTGCTGGAAGACCAAGGCTACCTGCTCTGCCGCTACCTGCGCCAGCGCAGCTGACCCAGCGAACCGTCTCGCAGTTCGTGGCCGGAAAGTGCTGTTCCAGTGGCCCTTTGCGGCTATGCCGGGGCCACCCAGGTGCCGGAGCTGTCCGTTGCGGCATCCGTGCAGGTGTCGTCGGGTGCCCTGGGCCCCGGTGTGCCTGCCGGCCCCCGGGCCGCTGGCTGGATCTGCGGGGCCGCCGGGGGTGCGGTCCACATATCACGGATCCGGTACCCGCAAACCGGTCGGAACCGGGCGTGAATGCGTACCAGATCCGTGATATGTCGCCGCAGGCCATGATCGATGTGACCAGTGATGCTGGTGGTGCCGGCCATCTCCGCAGAGACGGCGCGGTGACCCCGGACCGGCGCGATCCCGGCTACGCGGCGCCTAGCGAGAGGATTTCGGCGAGGTTGAAGTTGACCGGCTCTTCCAGCTGCTCGTAGGTGCATGACCGGGGTTCACGATCCGGGCGCCACCGGGCGAACTGGGTGGTGTGCCGGAACCGGCGGCCCTCCATGTGGTCGTACCGGACCTCGACCACCAGTTCCGGCCGCAGTGGCACGAAGGAGAGGTCCTTCCCGGCGTTCCACCGGCTGGTCTCCGAGGAACGGGGGTTACGCGCGGGGGGCTCCCCGCCACCGGCCGCCCCGCCACCGGCCGCCCCGCCACCTGCCGGGCCACCCCCCTCCGCGCCGGCCCACTTCCACGGATGCCCGTCGAACGTCGTGACCAGGGGCTGGAGCTCGCCGAACAGCTCCCGGCGACGGGCCATCGGGAACGCACCCACCACGCCGACGCTGGCCAGGTCCCCCGCTGCCGTGTAGAGCCCGAGCAGCAGCGACCCGATGGCTTCCGGGTTGGCCTTGTGCGGCCGGTAGCCGGCCACCACGCAGTCCGCGGTGCGCTCGTGCTTGATCTTGAACATGACCCGCTTGTCGGGCTGGTAGGTACCGTCCAGCGGCTTGGCGATGAGGCCATCCAGCCCGGCGCCCTCGAACTGGCCGAACCACTGCTGGGCCAGGCCACGGTCGGTGGTCGCCGGCGTCAGGTGCACCGGCGGCCGCGCCGTGGCGAGAACCTGCTCAAGCACTGCCCGGCGCTGCTCGAAGGGCGCCGCGGAGAAATCGGTGTCGTCCAGTGCCAGCAGGTCGAAGGCGATGAAACGGGCCGGGGTCTGCTCGGCCAGCAGGGCGACCCGGCTGGCCGCGGGGTGGATCCGCTGCAGCAGGGCCTCGAAGTCCAGCCGGCGGCAGGCCGCGTCCGGAATCACGATCTCGCCGTCGATCACGCACCGCTCCGGCAGGTTCGCCCCGAACGCCGCGACCAGTTCCGGGAAGTACCGGGTCATCGGGCGCTCGTTCCGGCTGCCGATCTCCACCTCACCGCCGTCGCGGAAGACGATCGACCGGAATCCGTCCCACTTGGGCTCGAAGCTGAACGGCCCATCGGGTATCTGCGGCACCGGGCGGGCCAGCATGGGCGCGACCGGCGGGTTGACCGGAAGGTGCATGACCCCATCCTGCCCTGCAGGTCAACCGGGCATGTCAGCTCCGCCCGCACCGATAGCCTGGCCGCATGGCACTGCACAGGAAGACCGATGAGCAGGGCGAGCTCGAGATCAACCCGGTCTACGTCCGGGAAGAGCACCTCACCGTGCCACGGCACGGGCTGGCCCGGCACGGCCTGCTGCCGGACACGGCGCTGCAGGTGGTCCGCGACGAGCTGACCCTGGACGGGAACGCCAGGCTCAACCTCGCCACCTTCGTGACGACCTGGATGGAGCCCCAGGCAGAGCAGCTGATGACGGAGTGCCTCAGCAAGAACATGATCGACAAGGATGAGTACCCGCAGACCGCGGAGCTGGAGTCCCGGTGCGTGAACATCCTGGCCGACCTGTGGCATGCCCCGGCGCACCGGGCCGCGACCGGCTGCTCGACCACCGGGTCCAGTGAGGCCTGCATGCTCGGCGGCATGGCGCTGCTGTGGCGCTGGCGCGCCCGGCGGCGGGCGGCCGGCGCGGACGCCTCCCGGCCGAACCTGGTCATGGGCTCGAATGTGCAGGTCTGCTGGGAGAAGTTCTGCCGCTACTGGCAGGTCGAGCCCCGGCTGGTGCCGATGCAGCAGGGCAGGCTGCACCTTCGCGGCCCGGAGGCAGCGGCCCAGTGCGACGAGAACACCATCGGGGTGGTCGCGGTGCTCGGCTCGACCATGGACGGGAGTTACGAGCCGGTGGCGGGGATCGGCGCCGAACTGGACCGGCTCGCGGCCGGCGGCGGCCCCGATGTCCCGGTCCACGTGGACGCTGCCTCGGGCGGGTTCGTGGCGCCATTCCTCCAGCCCGACCTCGTCTGGGACTTCCAGGTCCCCCGGGTGGCCTCCATCAACGCGTCGGGGCACAAGTACGGGCTGGTGTACCCCGGCGTGGGCTGGGTCGTCTGGCGCGATAACGATGCGCTGCCCGAGGACCTGGTGTTCCGGGTGAACTACCTGGGCGGGGAGATGCCGACGTTCGCGCTGAACTTCTCCCGGTCCGGCGCCAACGTGGCCGCCCAGTACTACAACTTCCTGCGCCTGGGCTTCGAGGGCTACCGGCGGGTCCAGCAGGCCTGCCAGGACGTGGCGCTGCACCTGTCCGGGCAGATCGCCCGGATGGGGGTGTTCGAGCTGCTCTCGGACGGCAGCGACCTGCCGGTGTTCGCGTTCCGGGTCCGCGACGAGTCAGCGGGCTTTTCCGTGTTCGACCTGTCCGAACGGCTACGCACCCGCGGCTGGCTGGTGCCCGCGTACACGTTCCCGGCGGATCTGACCGGCACCGCGGTGCTCCGCGTGGTGGTGCGCAACGGGTTCAGCAGGGATCTCGCCGACGTCCTGCTGAGCGACCTGCGCCACCATGTCCGGGCGCTGTCGTCCCATCCGCACGGCCACGTGCCGCTGGCCCCGCAGGAGAAGCGGCAGTCGTTCGCCCACTAGGGTTTCAGGTCACCCGGACGAGGCTGGCTGCGGCTGGCCGGCGCGCGTACCACGCCCGGGTCACGCACAGCCCGATCAGGGCGGCCAGCACGGCGAGCCGGGCTGTCGGCACGAACCAGTTGACCTGATCGCCGAGCAGCGAGCCGAGCCAACTGTGCCTGGGCGGGAAGCTCGGCATGCCGGGCATGAACTCGAACGTGCTGACGGCCAGTTGCGCCAGGATCACCCAGTCGAGCCTGGATGCCTGGAAGAAGACAAGCAGGCAGAGCACCGCGGCGTCGTACCAGGGCCGCTGATACGGCCAGGCCAGCATCCAGGCCAGGCTCAGCGCGAAGGTCGGCAGGATCGCCGGGATCTCCGGGAGTCTCTCCGGCAGCCGCCGCAGCAGCAGCAGCGCCACGACCGCGCAGACGGGCAGGATGACCAGCCACACCTCGGGCAGCGTGGGATGCAGGAACGAGTGGCCGAAGATCCGGTACAGGGTGTCCGACGTGGCGTCCCGGTGGTTCGCGAGCACCATGATGGCGGACCGGCCGAACCACAGGTAGGACGGGACCAGCACCGCCAGCGCCCCGGAACCGGCGGCGAGCAGCGCGCTCAGGGACTTCCGGCCCGCCCACGCCACGCCCAGCCCGAACAGGGCATAAGTGATCTTCAAGTCGGTTGCCGCCCCGGCCAGCGCGCCGGCCGCCAGGAACTTCAGCAGCTGGGGTTCCTCCCCCGGCTGCCAGGCCTTCACCAGGACGAGCCCGGACAGCCCGCAGGCCACCGCGACCGCGTCGACGTGACCGGACGCGAGCAGGCCCCACAGCAGCAGCGGGTTCAGCGACCACAGCAGGTGCACCCTGGCCCGCCGGGCGGGGTCGCGACGCAGCAGCCGGTCCAGCACGATCACCACCAGGCCGAACGCGAGCGCGTTCCACAGCTTCAGCCAGAAGATGATCGTTGCCGTCGAGGTGCCGCCAAGCTCAGCCGCCGTGGCCTGCTCAAGCGTGGCCAGCGGGCCGTAGTCGGAATGATCCTTCTGCCACGCGTGCGGGGCGGTCCTGCCGACCGGATCGCCCATCCGGCGCAACTGGCGTGGCGTCAGCTTGTACGGATCGTGGCCGAGCACGACCATCCTGCCGTAGGCGGCATAGTCGAGCGTGTCCGAGGATCCGGCGGCCGGGAGCACCGTGAACACGGCGGTTGTGATGAGCGCGGCGGCGACGAGCAGCCGGATCGGCGGGCGGGCGCCCCGGGCCACCGCTACCAGCGCGGCAGCCACGCCCACGACGCCGAGCACCGTCGCCATCCAGAGCAGCATCGTCACCGGCGCGACCGGCAGCGGCAGCGGGAACCACCAGGGCGGCCCCAGGGACGGCCGCGGCGTCGTCACCACAGCACTGCTCGGGCCAGCGGCCGAGATGAAGATCATTATCAGGATCGCGACGGCGATGCAGGCCGCCGAGAACCAGCCCAGTTCCCGGGTGCGCCCGGGGCGGGGCGGCGGCCCGGCCGGCCGCCCGGGCTGCCCGGGCAGCGCAGGTGGGCCGGACGGCGCGGGACGCGGCGGCGCGAGCGTGTCCGCCACGCCCGTTACCCCAGGGTCCACACTGTGCTCGTCGATCGGGCACGCTCCAGCTGCGAGGTTGGCCTCAGGCTCGACTGCCGCCCAGCGAGCAGCAGGACACCGGCGCAGGCGCACATTGCTCAACGCGTCGCCGGGCGGGTGTCAGTGAATGTCCAGCCTGTACTTAGCTAGTCAACCGGAAAATGGGTCATGCTGGTTCCCAGCACGCGACCGGAACAAGCAAAATTAGTGCCAAAAGAGCATTTTCCGGCGACTGCGCCCCTGGCGCACTCAGCCAGGGCGCCGGCTCAGGCGTTCTCGTGCAGCACCCTCAGGCGTTCTTGCGCAGGCGGTCGAGCGCCTCGGCCAGGATCGCGGCGCCATCGGTGTCGGTCCGCCGCTCCTTGACGTAGGCCAGGTGGGTCTTGTACGGCTCGGCGTGCGGCGGCCCTGGGGGATTGTTCTCGTCCCGGCCCGCCGGGTAACCACACCGGGGGCAATCCCACGTTTCGGGAACCGCGGCATCGCACGCGAAGCTGGGGCGTGTCTCGTGCTTGTTCGAGCACCAGAAGGACACCCGGACGCGTGGCGCCGCCTCACCACGCTCCGCTTCGCCCATGGGACCGGCGCCGACACGGCTGCCCCTGATTGCGTTGCCACTACTCACTGCTCACCCCTTGCTACATCCGCTCATTGGCATGGCCACGTGACCTGCCCGAATTGCCAGCTTCGCCCGGCATGCCCACCTGAGTGTGGCAGCACCGGACGCGCACGTCAGTGATTCAGCAGCAGATCGAGCCCGACGATGCACAGGAACCAGACGACGCCGGTGAAGATCGTGAGCCGGTCGAGATTGCGCTCGACCACGGACGACGACCCCAGGGTGGAGGTCACCCCGCCGCCGAAAAGGTCGGACAGGCCGCCACCCTTGCCCTTGTGCAGCAGCACCAGCAGCATCATGAGCAGGCTCGTGATGATGAGGACGACCGAAATACCGATAACCACTGCTGTGTCTCGTCCCTCCGGATGCCCCGCCTCGACCCATTGCCAGGTCAGGCGCCCACTGCCAGTTTCCGGTACCGGCAGATCGTGGCGAACTCACCTGCGTCCAGGCTCGCGCCACCGACCAGCGCGCCGTCAATGTCAGGCTGCGTCATTATCGCAGCGATGTTGTCGGCCTTCACCGACCCGCCATACAGAATACGCATAGTTGCGGCCGCTACGTCGCCGTGACCCCCGGAAACCCTGCGGCGAATTGCGTCGCACACCTCCTGGGCGTCTTCCGGCGAGGCAACCTCGCCGGTGCCGATGGCCCACACCGGCTCGTACGCGACCACCAGCCCGGCCACCTGCTCCGCCGGGATCCCGGCGAGCGCGCCGTCGAGCTGGCCGAGGGTGAAGCTGAGCTGATCTCCGGCCCGCCGGACGTCGAGGTTCTCGCCCACGCAGAGGATGGGGGTGAGTTCCGCCCGCAGCGCGGCCTTCACCTTGGCATTGACCAGGGCATCGTCCTCGCCGTGGTACTGCCGCCGCTCGGAATGACCAGCCAGCACGTAAGCACAGCCGAGCTTGGCCAGCATGAGCCCGGACACGTCGCCGGTGTAGGCGCCCCGCTCGTGCGGCGAGAGGTCCTGTGCCCCGTAGCCGATCCGCAGCTTGTCTCCCGCCACCAGGGTCTGCACGCTGCGCAGCGCGGTGAACGGCGGGAGCACGACGACCTCGGCCGCGTCGAAATCCGCGCCGCTGAGCGTGAAGGCCAGCTTCTGGACCAGGGTCAGCCCCTCGAAGTGCGTGTTGTGCATCTTCCAGTTGCCGGCGATGAGCGGCTTGCGCGCGGGCAGGCCGGCCGCCATCAGCTGGCCTCGAGTGCACTCAGCCCGGGCAGCGTGCGGCCTTCCAGGTACTCCAGGCTCGCTCCGCCGCCTGTCGAGATGTGCGTGAACGCATCAGGCGGGAAGCCAAGCTGCCGGACGGCTGCGGCGGAGTCACCGCCACCGACCACGGTCAGCCCGCTCACCTGGCTGATCGCGTCCGCCAGTGCGCGGGTTCCCGCGGCGAAGGCGGGAAACTCGAACACGCCGGCCGGCCCGTTCCAGAACACCGTCTTGGCGTCCGAGAGTTTCTGGGCGAAGAGTGCCCGGGTGGCCGGCCCCATGTCCAGGCTCTCCCGGTCGGCGGGGAACTCGCCGACCGGCACTACCTGGTGATCCGCATCGGGCGCGAACCGGTCCGCGGCCACCAGGTCCACCGGGAGCACGACCTCCACGCCCCGCCGGTCAGCCTCCGCCATGACCTCGCGGACCTGCGGGATCTGGTCAGCCTCCAGCAGCGAGCGGCCGACCTCGTATCCCTGGGCGGCCAGGAATGTGTAGGACATGCCACCGCAGATGATCAGCCGGTCGGCCCGGCCAAGCAGGTTGCCGATGACCGCGAGCTTGTCCGAGGGCTTGGCCCCGCCGAGCACCACCACGTACGGCCGCGGCGGGTCGGTGGTGAGCTGGCGGAGCACCGCGATCTCGGCGAGCACCAGTTCCCCGGCGGCATGCGGCAGCAGCCCGGGCACGTCATACACGCTGGCGTGCTTGCGGTGCAGCGCGCCGAATCCGTCACCGACGTAGCAGGTGGCCAGCGCGGCGAGACGGCCGGCCAGTTCTGCCCGCTGCGCGTCGTCCCTGCTCGTCTCGGCCGGCTCGAAGCGCACGTTCTCCAGCAGCGCGATGTCGCCGTCGCCCAGGGCGCCAGCAACATCAGCGGCCGACTCGCCGGCCACGTCAGCGGCCAGCCCGACCGGCTTGCCGAGCAGTTCACCGAGCCGGCCGGCGACCGGCCGCAGCGAGGGCCCGCCCGCGGCCCGGGCGGCATACCCGTCGCCCTTGGGGCGGCCCAGGTGCGCGCAGATGATCACCCGCGCGCCGCGGCCGGCCAGCGCGGCGATGGTCGGCAGGCTGGCCCGGATCCTGCCGTCGTCAGTGATCCGGTCACCGTCCAGCGGAACGTTCAGGTCGGCCCGCAGCAGCACCGCCTGGCCGGCCACGTCGAGGTCGTCGATCCGCTTCATCAGAGCTGGGCACCTACGAGCGCGGTCAGGTCAGCGAGCCGGTTGGAGTATCCCCACTCATTGTCGTACCAGCCGATCACCTTGACCTGGTCGCCGAAGGTCATGGTGAGCGCGGAGTCGAAGGTGCACGACCACGGGGTGCCGACGATGTCCGAGGACACGATCTGGTCCGCCGTGTAGTGCAGGTAGCCCTTGAGGGTACCCTCGGCGGCCGCCTTGAACGCCGCGTTCACCTCGTCCTTGCCCGCCTCCCGGGTGAGCTGCACGACCAGGTCGGTCACTGACCCGTCCGGCACCGGGACCCGCATGGCCATGCCGTCCAGCTTGCCCTTCAGCTCGGGCAGCACCAGCGCCGTGGCCTTGGCCGCGCCGGTGCTGGTCGGGATGATGTTCTGCGCGGCGGCCCGGGCCCGGCGCAGGTCCTTGTGCGGGAAGTCCAGGATCACCTGGTCGTTGGTGTACGCGTGGATCGTGGTCATCAGGCCCTTGACGATGCCGAAGTTGTCCAGCAGAACCTTGGCCATCGGGGCCACGCAGTTCGTGGTGCACGAGGCGTTCGAGATGATGTGATGGCTGGCCGGATCGTAGGCGCTGTCGTTGACGCCCATCACGACCGTGAGGTCCTCGCCGGAGGCCGGCGCGGAGATGATGACCTTCTTCGCGCCCGCGTCCAGGTGCTTGCGCGCGTCGGCTGCCTTGGTGAACCGGCCGGTGGACTCGATCACCACGTCCACGCCGAGGTCGCGCCAGGGCAGCGCGGCCGGATCGCGTTCCGCGAGCACCTTGATCGCCTGGCCGCCCACCCGGATGGTCTCGCCCTCCGCGGCGACCTCGTGGCTGAGGGTGCCGAGCACGGTGTCGTACTTCAGCAGGTGCGCCAGGGTCGCCGTGTCGGTCAGGTCGTTCGCGGCGACGATCTCGATGCCCTCGGCGCCGCCTGCGGCCCGGGCGGCGCTTACCGCACGCCAGAAGTTGCGCCCGATGCGGCCGAACCCATTGATGCCCACGCGAATAGTCACGGCGGCCTGTCTCCTCGTCCCTAGCTCCATGCGTACCGGCTGGCCCCCTGCCGGGAAGCGCCGGCCCTTGGCGGCCCCAGTCGTTCCCGCTCCGACCCTATCGGACCGCACCCGCGGCACAGGACAGGCACGGGGAGGATTCGCGGCTAGCCAGCGTTGTGCGAAAAAGCCTGCCGCGGCCTGCTGCCGGGGCCGTCGGAACGCGGCCGGACCAGGGTGAAAGTTTCAAATTCCGTGTAGTGCGGGTTAGGTGCCCCGGCAGCGCCGGTGGCCGGGTTCGCGGGGTCCGCGCCGACAGCATGGTGGTAGCTGACCGTGATGGTCGTCTCGCCACCGCGCTCACCGGGGTCCAGGTCGAAAACGCTGTCGTTGCCCGCGGTGACCGCGTACGAGTAGCCGGTGTCCGGGCGCAGCCCCGCGATGACCGCATGGTAGGTCCAGACCGTCTCCCCGTTGAGGCCGTCGGTGTAGCTGCGGGCCAGCCCCGGGATGACCCGCCGCCCGGCGCCGGGCCCGTCCAGCAGCACGCGGGGCGCGATCGCGCGGCCGGGCGAGGCCCACGACACCACCACGCTGGTCGCCGGATCGTCGCCCCAGGTGAGGTGCACCTGCTCGGGCGTGCCGTCGCCGGCCGCCGTGCGCGCTGCCGCCGAAGCAGCCGTGCCGCGCAATACCGCCGGGGCGACAGCAGTGTGATCTCGGTACCGCTGGCGTCGTCCATGGCGCCACCGTGCCGCCGGGCGGTGAACTGCGGGTAGCGCGACGGGGAGGCGCGGCGCGCCCGGCCGTGAACTTCTGGGGTTACTGGGTCAGCATCTCCGGGGTGAGGCTGGACTCGGTGTCCGGCACGCCCAGGTCCCTGGCCCGCTTGTCGGCCATGGCGAGCAGCCTGCGGATCCGCCCGGCGATCGCGTCCTTGGTCAGCGGCGGGCTGGCCAGCTGGCCGAGTTCCTCCAGGCTCGCCTGCCGGTGCTCGATGCGCAGCCGCCCGGCCACGGTGAGGTGCTCGGGCGCCTCGGTGCCGAGGATCTCCAGTGCCCGCTCCACCCGTGCGCCGGCCGCCACCGCGGCACGGGCGCTGCGCCGCAGGTTGGCGTCATCGAAGTTGGCCAGCCGGTTGGCTGTGGCCCGGACCTCCCGGCGCATCCTGCGCTCCTCCCAGGCCAGCACGCTGTCGTGCGCGCCGAGACGGGTCAGCAGCGCGCTGATCGCGTCACCATCCCGTACCACGACCCGGTCCACGCCGCGCACCTCGCGGGCCTTGGCACCGATCTTCAGCCGCCGCGCCGCCCCGACCAGGGCGAGGGCCGCTTCGGGCCCCGGGCAGGTGATCTCCAGGGACATCGACCGGCCCGGGCCGGTCAGGCAGCCGTGGGCCAGGAACGCGCCGCGCCAGGCGGCTTCGCAATCGCAGGTGGTGGCGGACACGACCTGCCTGGGCAGGCCGCGGACGGGCCGGCCGTAGTTGTCCACCAGGCCGGTCTGCCGGGCGAGGCTGTCGCCATCCTTGCGGACCCGCACCACGTACCTGTTGCCCTTGCGCAGCCCGCTCGGTGCCAGCACGATCAGGTCGGAGGAATGGCCGAACACCTCGGCGATGTCCTTGCGCAGCCGCCGTGCGGCCACCCCGGTGTCCAGCTCAGCCTCCACCACGATGCGCCCCCCAGCCAGGTGCAATCCCCCGGCGAACCGCAGCAGCGCGGACACCTCCGCCTTGCGGCAGCACGGCTTGAGCACCTTCACGCGGCTGAGCTCGTCTTTGACCAGGCCGGTCATCGCCATCGGCATCACTCCCCCTCGAAGATCTCTGCGAATGCCCCGGCAAGCTGCCGCGGGTCGTGGCGTGGCGTCCCATCACGCATCGCCAGGTCCGCGAGGACAAGCCTGCCACCGAGAAGGCCGGCCGCCTTCTCGAGCTCGGCGACGGCGCCCCCCGCGGCCCCGCGATCCGCGAGCACGACGTCAACTCTGAGCTGTGGTGCGTGATCGGCCAGCACTTCCAGATGGGTCTGCGGCGAGAACCCTTCCGTCTCGCCCTGCTGGGCGACCAGGTTCAGCGCGACGATCCGCCGCGCCGGGGTGGTGACCAGCGCCTGGGCCAGCTCGGGCACGAGCAGGTGCGGCAGGACGCTGGTGAACCAGGAACCGGGCCCGAGCACCACCCAGTCCGCGTCCAGGATGGCGGTCACCGCTTCCGGGCACGCGGGCGGCTCCTCCGGGATCAGTGACACCGACCGCACCCGGCCCCTGGTGGACGCGCAGGCGACCTGCCCGCGGACCGTGCTCAGCGCGTAGGGACGCTCCGGATCGGCCCCCTCGACCTCGGCGACCAGGTCGAGCGGGACCGACGCCATGGGCAGCACCCGGCCGTAGGCGCCCAGCAGCCTGCCCACCCAGTCCAGCCCCTGGACGGTGTCCCCGAGCAGCTCCCAGAGCGCGACGATCAGCACGTTGCCCGCCGCGTGCCCGCCCAGCTCCGCTTCCCCGGCGAACCGGTGCTGGACGACGCGGCTCCACGTGGTCCCCCACGCATCGTCCCCGCACAGCGCTGCCAGCGCCATCCGCAGGTCACCGGGCGGGAGCACGCCGAACTGCCGGCGCAGCCTGCCGCTGGAGCCACCGTCATCGGCGACCGTCACGATCGCGCTGAGCTGGCGGGTCACCCGGCGCAGCGCGGACAGCGCCGCGAACAGCCCGTGCCCGCCACCCAGGGCGGCCACCTTGGGGTTGAGCGGCCGCACGGAGGGAACCACGCCGACGTCACCGCTGTCCCTGACGTCCCCGCCCTCCCGTCCAATCGCCATCACTCGCGCCCCAGGTCCCGGTGCAGCACCTGGACGACGGGGCCTTTGCCGCCAAGCTGGCCCGCGATGTGCTCGGCGACCGCGACGCTCCGGTGCTTGCCCCCCGTGCAGCCGATCGCCAGCGTGACGAAGCGCTTTCCCTCACGCTCGTACCCGGCGAGGACCACGCGCAGCGTGGCGAGGTAGGAATCCAGGAACTCCGCCGCTCCCGGCTGGCGGAGCACATAGTCCCGGACCGGCTCGTCCCGCCCGGTCAGCGGGGCCAGGTCGGCGACCCAGCGCGGGTTGGGCAGGAACCGGCAATCCGCCACCATGTCCGCGTCGACCGGAAGCCCGTACTTGAAGCCGAACGACACCACGTTCACCCGGAGCGCGGTCTGCGTGTCGGCGCTGAACGCGTCATGCATGCGGGCCCGCAGCTCGTGCACGTTGAGCGCCGAGGTGTCGATGACGAGATCGGCTTCCTCGCGGACGCCCCGCAGCAACTCGCGCTCGGCCGCGATGCCCTCGACCACCCGGCCATCCTCCTGCAGCGGATGCGGGCGGCGGACGCTCTCGAACCGCCGGACCAGGGTGTCGTCGCTGGCCTCCAGGAACACCACGCGCGGCCGCACGCCGCGCGCGGCAAGCTCACCGATGGCCGATTGCAGATCGGTGGAGAAGGCCCGGCTGCGCACGTCCATCACCGCGGCGACCCGCGGGACCGCCCCCATGGCACGCCTGGCCAGCTCGATCATGGTTGGCAGCAGGCCGGGCGGCAGGTTGTCGGCGACGAACCAGTCCAGGTCCTCCAGCGACTTGGCCGCGGTGCTGCGGCCGGCCCCCGACATCCCGGTGATGATCACGATGTCCGGTGCCGGCGCGGCCTCGCCATGTGCTTCCGGCCTGCTCACCCGGGTGCCTGCCTGCTCCGCTGCGCGCGCTTCACGACGCTCCCCCGTCTGCGACACGGCCGTCCCCACGGCCACTCCCCTGCCCGTTGCCCTGCTGCCCGTTGCCGGCGCCTTTCTCCGTGCCGTTCCCCTGCTGATCCGCTGGCTGCCCGGGCCGCAGGGCGGCGAGCACCGCGCCCGCGACCCGCGGGCCGATGCCGGGCAGCCCGGCGATCTCAGGCTCGGTCGCGCTGGCGAGCCTGCGCACCGAGCCGAAGTGCCGTAGCAGCGTAGCCCGCCGGGCCGGGCCTAGTCCCGGGACCGAGTCAAGCTCGCTGACGGCGAGCGCCTTTGACCGTTTCGCGCGGTGATAGGTGATGGCGAAGCGGTGTGCCTCATCGCGGACCCGCTGCAGCAGGTACAGGCCCTCACTCGTCCTGGGCAGGATCACTGGTGAGTCGTCGCCGGGCAGCCAGACTTCCTCCAGCCGCTTGGCCAGGCCACACGCCGCGACATCGTCGATGCCGAGCTCGTCGAGCGCCCGGGCGGCGGCCGCGACCTGCGCCGGTCCGCCGTCGATCACGACCAGGTTGGGCGGATAGGCGAATTTGCGCGGCCGGGCCGGCTCGCCGGGCGGGGCGCCCTGCCCGGCGGGCGCGCTCACCCCGGGCTGGTCCGGCAGCCCGGTATCGCCGAGCACATCGAGCTCCCCGGTGGCTTCCCGCTCTTCCAGGTAACGGCGGAACCTGCGCAGGATCACCTCGTGCACCGAGGCGACGTCGTCGGTGCCGCCGGTGCCCCTGATGCTGAACCGCCGGTACTCCCCCTTGCGGGCCAGGCCGTCCTCGAAGACCACCATGGACGCCACCACGTGGGTGCCCTGGAGGTTTGAGACGTCGTAGCACTCGATGCGCAGCGGAGCCTCGTCCAGGCCCAGTGCCTCCTGGATCTCGTGCAGCGCCCGGCTGCGCGTGGTCAGGTCGCTCGCCCGCCGCGTCTTATGCAGGGCCAGGGACTCGGCGGCGTTCCGCGCCACGGTCTCCAGCAGCGACTTCTTGTGCCCGCGCTGCGGCACGCGCAGGGTGACCGGGCCGCCACGCCGGCCGGCCAGCCACTCTTCCACCGCTGCCGCGGCCGGCGGAAGCGCCGGGACCAGCACCTCGCGGGGGATGCCGCCGGCCCGGCTCGCCGGACGGGCGGTTCCCTTCTGCCCCATCGCGCCGTCCGGGCCTGGTGCCGGTCCGGCCACGGCGTCGTCGCTGTAGGCCTGGCCGAGGAAATGCTCCACCAGCTCCCCCGGCGTCACGTCCTCGACCTTGTCGACCACCCAGCCGCGCTGCCCGCGGACCCGGCCGTCGCGCACGTAGAACACCTGGACTGCGGCTTCCAGCTGGTCCTCGGCGAGCGCGATGACATCGCAGTCGGTGCCGTCCCCCAGGACGACGGTCTGCTTCTCCAGAGCCCGCTGCAGCGCCTTGATGTCGTCGCGCAGCCGTGCGGCCCGCTCGAATTCCTCGGCCCTGGCAGCCGCACGCATCTCGGCTTCCAGGCGGTGGATGAACCGGTCCGTCTGGCCGGCCATGAAGTCGCAGAACTCCTCGGCGAGCAGCCGGTGCTCGGCGGCGCTGACCCGGTCCACGCAGGGCGCGGAGCACTTGCCGATGTAACCGAGCAGGCAAGGGCGCCCGATCTGGCCCGCCCGCTTGAAGACCCCGGCCGAGCAGGTGCGCACCGGGAACACGCGCAGCAGCGCGTCCACCGTCTCCCGGATGGCCCAGGCGTGCGAATAGGGGCCGAAGTACCGGACCCCGCGCCGTTTGGCGCCGCGCATGACCATCACCCGGGGGTATTCCTCGCCCATGGTGACGGCCAGGTAGGGGTAGCTCTTGTCGTCCCGGTAGCGGACGTTGAACCGGGGGTCGAACTCTTTGATCCAGGAGTACTCGAGCTGCAGGGCCTCCACCTCGGTCGCCACGACAGTCCAGTCGACGCCCGAGGCGGAACTCAGCATGGTCTGCGTCCGCGGATGCAGGCTGGCGAAATCAGCGAAGTAGGAATTCAGCCTGGACCGGAGGTTCTTCGCTTTCCCGACATAGATGACCCGGCCGTGGCCATCGCGGAACCGGTACACACCGGGCGACTCCGGGATCGACCCGGGCGCTGGCCGGTAGGAGTGCGGATCTGCCACGCAGCAACTCTATGCGCGGTCACCCACAGCTGAGCGGGCGGCGAGCGCGGCGCCCCGTGCCCCCGCCCGGTCAAGCTCGGGAACGAGGGCGAAATCAGCCACCGCCGACTGCTCGACACGCAGCACCGTGTGCGCCCGGACCCGCCCGAGGAACCAGTCGCTGAAGGCAGGGTCGGCCTCGACGACACCGCCGCCGACGAAGTAGACATCCGGATCGGTGAACATCGCGGCGGCGGAGAAAAGCCGGCCAAGCGCCATCGCCTGCTGCCCGAATATCCGCAACGCCAGCGGGTCGCCCGCCTCACCGTAGCCGCGCACCAGCTTGGCCGCCCTGGCCAGCGGCTCGGCCGCGAGCGGATGCCCCCCGAAACGGCTCAGCCAGTACGGGAGCAGGTTCCGCTCGATCCCGCAGAGGGAAGCGAAGCTTTCCACGTCGCCGCTCAGCCCGCAGTTACAGGCCGGCACCGGCTGCCCCTCCGCAAGCAGCCCGTCCAGCGGGATCTGGACGTGGCCGAGTTCGCCAGCCATCCCGGCAGCGCCCCGCACCACCTGGCCGGCCTCGACCAGGCCACCGCCCAGCCCGGTGCCGACGATCGCCGCGACGGACGAGCGCCGCGCCGCCGCGGCGCCGAACCGGGCATGGTGGGCGTAGAGCGCGGCCGCGTTGGCGTCGTTGGTGTACACCACGGGCAGGCCCAGCCGCGCTTCCAGGGCAGCCCGGATGTTGAAGCCGCCCCAGCCGGGGTGACCCAGGTTGGTGCCGCCCCTGGCGGACAGCACGCCGTCCGCGCTGGCCGGGCCCGGGGTGTCCAGCCCCACCGCGCGCACCACTGCCGGGGACACGCCGGTGACCTCGAGGACCTGCTCGAAGGACGCGGCGAGCGCCTCGATGGCCACGTCCGGGCCTTCGCGCACCCGGCTCGGCCGCTCCAGCATCCGGTCCACCAGGAAACGGCCGGCCGCGTCGAGCACCGTGGCGTTGTTCATCGTGCCGCCGTTGTCCAAGCCGACGATGACCGACCCGGGCGGATTTCCCATCCTGCGCCTTTCCTGCCAGATCACTGGCAGGCAGCGTAACGCCTGGGAGCCTTACCGATGAGCGTCAATCCTCGAACGCCTCTGCTGGCGGGCAGGCGCAGACCAGGTTGCGGTCGCCGTAGGCCTGGTCGACGCGGCGCACCGGGGGCCAGTACTTGGCGCGGCGGTCGCCGGGCAGCGGGTAGGCAGCCTCCTCCCGCTCATACGGGTGCTTCCAGTCGGCCGCGAGCAGCATGGACGCGGTGTGCGGGGCGTTGCGCAGCGGGTTGTCCTGGCTGTCGTACGCGCCGGAGCCGACCCTGTCGATCTCCCCCCGGATCGCGATCATCGCCTCGCAGAACCGGTCCAGCTCGGCGAGATCCTCGCTCTCCGTCGGCTCGATCATCAGCGTGCCGGCCACCGGGAACGACATCGTCGGGGCGTGGAATCCGTAGTCGATCAGCCGTTTCGCCACGTCCTCGACGGTCACCCCGGTCTGCCTGGTGATCGGCCGGATATCCACGATGCATTCGTGCGCCACCAGGCCACCGCGCCCGGTGTAGAGCACCGGGTAGTGCGGGGCCAGCCGGGCGGCCACATAGTTGGCCGCCAGGATCGCGACCTGGGTGGCACGGCGGAGTCCTTCGCCGCCCATCATCCGGATGTACGCCCAGGAGATGGGCAGGATGCCGGCGGACCCGTACGGTGCGGCCGCCACCGGCCCGGTGGGGCTGGGTCCGAGGACTGGGTGGCCGGGCAGGAAGCGGGCCAGGTGGGACCGCACCGCGACCGGGCCGACGCCCGGGCCGCCGCCACCGTGCGGGATGCAGAAGGTCTTGTGCAGGTTCAGGTGCGACACGTCGGCGCCGAAGGCGGCCGGCCTGGCCAGCCCGACAAGCGCGTTCAGGTTGGCCCCGTCGACGTAGACCTGTCCGCCCGCCGCGTGCACCGCCTCGCACACCTGCGTCAGGGTCTCCTCGAACACGCCATTGGTGGACGGGTAGGTCAGCATGATCGCGGCGATGGCGCCCCGGTGCGCTGCCAGCTTGGCGGTCAGGTCAGCCAGGTCGATCGCACCGTCAGCGCCGCACCTGACCACGACCACCCGCAGGCCGGCCAGCACGGCGCTGGCCGCGTTGGTTCCGTGCGCGGATTCCGGGATCAGGCAGACCGTCCGCTCCGGCTGCTGGCGGAACCGGTGATAGGCGCGGATCGCCAGCAGCCCGGCCAGTTCGCCCTGCGAGCCCGCGTTCGGCTGGAGGGACACCGCGTCATACCCGGTGATCTCCTTCAGCGCCGCTTCCAGCTCCGCGATCAGCTCCAGGGAGCCGGCCGCCTGCCCGGGCGGCGCGAAGGGGTGCAGATCGGCGAACTCGGGCCAGCTGACCGGCTCCATCTCGGCGGCCGCGTTGAGCTTCATCGTGCAGGACCCGAGCGGGATCATCGACCGGTCCAGGGCGATGTCGAAGTCGGCGAGGCGGCGTAGGTAACGCAGCATCGCGGTCTCGCTCCGGTACTCATGGAACACCGGGTGGGTGAGGAATCCCGAGTCACGCAGCAGCCCAGCGGGGAGCGCCCCGGCGGATTCGGCGAGCTGCCCGGCCGCACCCTGACTGGCGGTGAGCGCGGTGACCACCTCCAGCAGCTGGGCATCCGTGGTGGTCTCGTCGCAGGCGACCTGGAGGGTGTCAGCGTCGGCGAGGAACACGTTGTAGCCGGCCTCGCGGGCGCGGTCCGCGGCGGCGGCGGCGCCCGGCAGGCTGACCCGGATCGTGTCGAAGAACCCGTCCGCAGGCACCGCCACGCCGCTGGCGCGCAGCGTCGCGGCCAGCCGCGCCGCCTTGCGGTGCACGTCCGCGGCGATGGCGACGAGCCCGTCCGGGCCGTGGTAGACCGCGTACATCGCGGCGATCACCGCGAGCAGCACCTGGGCGGTGCAGATGTTGCTGGTCGCCTTCTCCCGGCGGATGTGCTGCTCACGGGCCTGCAGGGCGAGCCGGTAGGCGGCCCTGCCGTCCGCGTCCACCGAGACGCCCACCAGCCGCCCGGGCAGCTGCCTGCGCAGCCCGTCGCGGACCGCGATGTACGCGGCGTGCGGGCCGCCGTAGCCCATCGGCACGCCGAACCGTTGTGAGCTGCCCACCGCGATGTCCGCGCCCAGCTCGCCGGGCGGCACGAGCAGTGTCAGGGCGAGCAGGTCGGCCGCGACCGCGGTCAGCGCGCCGCGGCCGTGCGCGGCCGCGATGGCAGGCCGCAGGTCCCGGATCTCGCCACTGGCGCCCGGGTACTGCAGCAGGACGCCGAACAGCTCACCGGCCGGCTGCGCCTCGATCACCTCCGGCGTCACCGGGCTGATCACGAGCTCGATGCCCAGCGGCTCGGCCCGGGTGGCCAGCACGGCGAGAGTCTGCGGCAGGCAGTCGGCGTCGGCCAGGAAGATCCTGCCCTTGCCCGCCGCGCGCCTGGCCAGTGTCATCGCCTCGGCGGCCGCCGACGCCTCGTCCAGCAGGGACGCCCCGGCCACCGGCAACGCCGTCAGGTCCCCGACCATGGTCTGGAAGGTGAGCAGCGCCTCCAGCCGGCCTTGCGAGATCTCCGGCTGATACGGCGTGTACGCCGTGTACCAGGCGGGGTTCTCCAGCACATTGCGCCGGATCACCGCCGGGGTGATGGCCCCGTAGTAGCCCAGGCCGATCATGGAGTGCGCCACGGTGTTCCGCGCGGCCAGCCGGCGCAGCTCAGCGAGGGCCTCCGCCTCCGAAAGCGCGGGTGGCACATCCAGCGGGCGCGGATCGCCGATCCCTGGCGGCAAGGCCGCCCCGGTCAGCTCATCCAGCGAAGCATGGCCGGTGACCGCGAGCATGCGCGCAAGCTCGGCGGGAGATGGCCCAATGTGACGTGCTGCGAAATTCATCGGAGCCTCCAGAGGGAGCTGCCCAGGCACACCCGTGCCTGCCTGGTCCTCCCCCTCTGTCGTCACTGGCCCTGCCGGGCCGGCTCGCACTGGCCCGGCCCGGGCGGCCGCTGCTGCGGCCTGCCCGGCGGGAGCAAGCGTGGACTCCAGAGACGCCTGTCCCGTCCGGTCCTTGGTGCCTGAGAGGTTCCGGGGAGGTTGCCCCTTCGGCGCCCCGCGCTGGCCGCGCGGAGTCTCTCCCGGACGGTGTGGTCGGCTGATTAGATCTTACCCGAGTGCGGGCCAGCGGCCAGCCGGCCCGCCGGCCGGTCCGCCGCCGGTCAGATTTTCCGCCCAGCGGAATCCCTCAGATTTCGTCCCAGCGGAGCCGGTCAGATTTCGTCCCAGCGGAACGCCCTGGCCGCGATGACCGTGAGCACCGCGGTGAAGCCGAGCAGGACGACGATGGCGGGCAGCGCCGACGCGGCCCCGAGCCCGCGGGCCATCACGTTCTGCGTGCCCGTCACCAGGTACCGCAGTGGCATCACGTAGGAGACGTCGCGCATCCAGTTGGGCGCGAAGTCGAGGGGCACGAACGCGCCGCCGAGGAAGGCCATCGGCAAGATGATCAGGTTGGCGATGGAGGTCGCCGCCTGCTGCGTCTTGGCCAGCGCCCCGACCAGCAGGCCGATGGACATGAAGGCCAGCGTGCCGCAGATCACCACCGGGATCGACATCCACCAGGAAGCGGTTAGCTTGAGCCCGAAGTAGGGCAGGGTCGCGATGGCGAGGAAGACGAACAGCTGCACGATCGACGTGAACACGGCGGCCACCTCAGCGGACCTGGTCGCGTCGGCCACCGAATAGTGCACGGTGAGCCGGGCGCCGTGCTTCTGGACGGCGGCGTCATCGGTGCCCACCCGCACCTCGCGCAGCGCGGCAGCCAGGCTGGCGGCCCGGCGGACGGTCATCACGGCGGCCAGTTGGCGCGGGCTGGCCGGGCGAGCCTGATCGAGCAGGCTGACCCGGCCAACCTCCAGGACGGTGATCCGCGGGGTCGTGGTGCTCTTGTAGATGGAACCGAGCAGCACCAGGAAGAGCACGGGAATCAGGATGGAGAAAACCAGTGCCGCGCGGTCCCGGACGTAGCCGAGGAACATGGCCCGGGACAGGCTGCGAAAGGACTGGGCGCGCGTGCCGGGACTGCCGGTACGTGACGGCTGCCGCGCGCCGCTCACGCCCGGTACTCCCGCCCGGTCAGCTGGAGGAACACGTCCTCCAGGGTGGCGCCCTTGACCTCCAGGCCGGCCAGTGCCCCGCGCCCGGCCAGCGCGGCGAGGACCGGCGCGGGGCGGGTGGTGGTCTCCGCGCTGATGTCCCGCAGCAGGTCCCACAGGTTGCGCCGGGCCTGCGGGTCGAGCGCGCCGGTGGGCTCGCCGAGAAAGAGCACGTCTGGGCCGTGCACCAGGGCGCACACCATATCAGCCCAGACCGGCGCCACCCTGGCAGCGCACAGCGGGCTCGCAGAGCCCGGTCAGCCGGTCCGGCGCGCGCGCCGCCGGGCCAGTTCATCCGCCGCGGCGTTCGGCGTCTCGTCGGCGGCTTCCGCCCGCTCGGTCGGCAGTTCCGCGAGGGTGCCCTCGACCTCCTGCCAGACGCGGCCGAGAGCGATGCCGAACACGCCCTGGCCGCCCTGCAGCAGGTCCACCACCTCATCTGAGGACGTGCACTCATACACGCTGATGCCATCGCTCATCAGGGTGACCTTGGCCAGGTCTCCGGTGCCGCGGCTGCGCAGGTGCGAGACCGCCGCGCGAATCTGCTGGAGCGAGATACCCGTGTCGAGCAGGCGCTTGACGACCTTGAGCACGAGGATGTCGCGGAAGCTGTACAGGCGGGCCGACCCCGATCCCTGCGCGGCCCGGACACTGGGCTCGACCAGGCCGGTGCGCGCCCAGTAGTCGAGCTGCCGGTAGGTGATCCCGGCGGCGGCGCACGCCGTAGGCCCGCGGTAGCCAATTCCCTCCGGCAGGGCAGCGAGATCGTCCCCGAACAGCAGTCCCTGCTCACCAGCCTGCCGGATCGCCGCACCACGCGAACCGGACGCTTCGCTGTTACCTTTGGTTACCGCCACGCCTGCCTCCACCCGGGAGCTGACCACCCTGGGTACTCATCTCGAACGGTAGGCCGCCACCGCCGACCGCGTCAACGATCGCCGGCGGCGCGTCGCCGGCCGACTCGGTTGCCGTCAGGTTGCGCGGCCGAAATCCTCGGGGGTAATGGTGTCCAGGAACTCGCGGAACTTCTCGACCTCGTCCTCCTGCTCGTCGGGGATCGCCACCCCCGCCTCGTCGAGGACTTCCTCGCTGGCGTAGATCGCCGCGCCGGTGCGCAGGGCGAGAGCGATGGAATCCGACGGCCTGGCGCTGACTTCCTTCCCGTTCGAGAAGATCAGGTCCGCGAAGAAGATACCATCCCGCAGTGCCGTGATATTCACCGTCTGCAGTTGCACTTCCATGGCTTCCAGCACGTCACGGAAGAGGTCATGGGTAAGCGGCCGCGCTGGGACCATGCCCTGCTGGGCAAAGGCGATCGCGGTAGCCTCGACCGGCCCGATCCAGATCGGCAGGTACCTGTCTCCCTGCGTCTCCTTCAGCAGGACGATGGGCTGGTTCGTGGGCATCTCGACCCGGACGCCGACGACCTCCATCTTCCTCACGGCGGCTCCGTCCTCACATGCGCCTGACGCGCTGCCTCAAGCATGGACCCTGCGGTGGGCATCCCCTTGCCAACGTACACCCGCGCTGGCCCGTAGTGCCTTGGTGGCCTCCCTGGCAGGGCAGTCCGTCGGGAGCTCAGCAGCAGTGCCCGGCCGTCCCGGAGCACGCCGCGGACCCGGCCGCGCCGGATCACGCCCCGGACCCGGCCGCGGCGGGACCGGCGAAACCGGTCTCGCCATAACCGGCATCCCGCAGCCCGGCCTCGGCATTCCTGGCCGGGGCTGCCCCGGCGGCTGGTCCGGCGGCCTCGAGCCCGGCTTCGGCCAGTGCACTGCCCATCAGGGACGCGTGCAACTGCAGGGACAGCGCAGCGATCTCCCGGGCCGTCTGCCCGGCCCGGTCCCGCGACCCCGGGCTGCGCTGCCGGAGCGTGGGCGCCACGACCTGCTCGATCAGTGAGGTCTCCCGCTCCACGGCAGCACGCACGGCGCGGAGGTGCCGGGCCCGTACCCCGTATCTGCCGAGGGCGACGATGATCCGCGCGGCATCCAGGGCATCCTGCCCGTATTGCCGGCCCGCCGGCCGGACCAGCCCGAAATCTTCCAGCTCAGCCAGATAGCTGTCGTCGATTCCCGCCGCGTCGAGCAGTTCCCGCCTGCTCAGCGGCCGGCGGCCGCGCCGGTGCCCCTGCTGGCCGTCGGGGTCCTCCGCGGGATCGTCGTCCGCGGCCTCCAGCCGGTCCCTGATCACCCGCAGCGGAAGATACTGGTCGCGCTGGGCGGTGAGAATGTACCGGAGCCGTTCCACGTCCGCGGGACCGAACCGCCGATAGCCCGACGGCGAACGGGCGGGCTGGATAAGGCCCTCGGACTCCAGGAAACGGATCTTCGAGACACTGACGTCAGGGAACTCGCCACGAAGCTGGGCGAGCACCTCGCCGATGCCGAAATTCGCGCGGGCGGGCTGAGCGCTCATGCCCCTACCTGCGCGCCTCCGCCACCACGTTCAACCTGGGGCCGCCGGCCGGTGAGGAATACCAGGCGGAACTTGCCCACCTGCACTTCGTCACCGCCGTTCAGCGCAGCCTCTTCGATCCGCTCCTGGTTGACGTAGGTGCCATTGAGGCTGCCGACATCACGCACGATGAACCGCTCACCGTGCCGGTAGAACTCCGCGTGCCTGCGCGAAACCGTCACGTCATCGAGGAAGATGTCGCTGTCCCGGTGACGGCCGGCCGTGGTGATGTCACTGTCGAGCAGGAACCGGCTGCCTGCGTTGGGCCCGCGCTTGACCACCAGCAGGGCGGTGCCGACGGGCAGCGATTCCAGGGACGCGGGATCAGCGAAGGACTCCTCGCCATACTCTGCCTCGCCCTCTCCGCTCAGGGAGATGATGGACGTGGTCTCGCCCGGGCGGTCCCCGCCTGCTCGCGCCAGCATCGTCCCGCAATGCAAACAGAAGCGCGCGTCGTCAGGGTTGGCCTGACCGCAACGTGTGCAGTAGATGCTTGGCATGTCTTGGCCCAGCCTCTCCTCTGCTGGCCATGGGCTCGGGGCGGGCACCACGTCGGACGCAGCTCGTCCCATGTGCTCGGCTGACCCTGCCCACGCTACCTGCGCCGCGCCCGGCCGGTCCATGCGCCACGCACATCGTCCTGCGGGGGTGAAACGTGCACGCCAGCCGCGGCGCCGTCCCTCCCCGGGGGATGACTCCGCTTCCCGGGGATCGCCCGGGACATTATCGTGCCGCCTCCGCCACATCCTGGCCGCACCTCCGACGCATGCACGCTCCGATGAGGTGGATTCTCTCACGGGTGGCGATGCCCTCGCTGGACACTAAGCTGGCCAGTCACCGTACCGCAGCCCAGGCACTCCTCGGTTCACCTGGCAGCCGCTGTCCCGGGTCAGCCGCCGGGCTCACGCCCAGCCTTCACGCCCAGTCAGCCGCCGGACCGCTCGGCGACCGCCGCCCATTCATCCAGCAGCGCCTGGGCGGTGTCGGCATCGGCGCCCTCCGCCCACAGGTGGGTCACCGCGTCCGCGGGGTCAGGAAGCACCAGCACCCAGCCACCGTCCGGCTCCACGATCCGCACCCCGTCGGTGGTGTCCACGGTCCGGTTGCCTGCCGCCTCGACCACCGTGCGCATCACGCTGCCCTTGGCCGCCCACGGGGTGGGCATCGAACGCTTCAGCAGGTGCGCGGTGGGAATCCGGGCGTCGATCTGGCTGAGCGACAGCCTGGTGCGGGCGACCAGCCCGAGCAGCCGGACGAACGCCGCGATGCCGTCCAGGGTGCGGCTGAATTCGGGCACCACGAACCCGCCACGCCCGTCGCCGCCGAAGATGACGTCGTCGCGCGCGGTGGCCTCGGTGAGGCCGTGCAGGGAGGTGGGTGTCCAGTCCACGTGCACGCCGTGGAACCGGCATACCTGCTCGGCCACCCGGGTCGTGGTCACCGGCAGCGCCACCCGGCCGGCCCGCCGTTCCGCCGCGATGAGGTCGAGCACCACCAGCAGCGCCCGGTCGTCACTGATCATCGCGCCCTTGTCGTCCACCAGCATGATCCGTTCGCCCACCTGGTCGAAGCGGACGCCGAACGCGGCCCGGGACGAGGCAACCAGCTCGGACAGCCGCTGCATGCCCGCCCTGACCTGGGCGAGGCTCTGCGTGGGGGTCGCCTCGTCGAGCCGGTTGTTCACCGTGAGCGCATCCACCCCGAGCCGGCCGAGCAGGCTGGGCAGCACCAGCGAGACGGTCCCGCCGGCGCAGTCCACCACGACCTTCAGCCCCGCCTCGCGCACGCCGGTCATGTCAACGCTGCGCACCAGTTCCTGCGCGTAGGCCTCGACCACCCGGGACGGATAGGTGAGTTCGGCGATCTCGCCGGGGAAGGCACGCCGGTACTCCTGCCGGGAGAACACCCGCTCCAGCTTGCGCGCGGCAGCCTGGGACAGTTCGGCACCCCGCTCGTCCAGGAACACGATGTCGATCGACTGCGGGTCACCGGAGGTGGTGCGCAGCGCGACCCCGCCGCTGCACGAACTGCGCGCGGTCTGGAACCTGGCCACCGGCAGCGGCTGGGCTTCCAGGTCCACCACGTTGATCGCGCTGGCGTTGAGCGCGCACTGCACGGCCCGCTTGAGGGCGCGCGCGGCGCGGGACACGTCACGCGAGGTGGTGACCATCGAGCCCTTCTTCAGCGTGGTGGCATAGGCGCTGGTGAGCCGGACGCACAACTCGGGGGTGATCTCCACGTTGACCAGTCCGGACACCCCGCGTGGCCCGAAGAGCGTGCGCTGCCCGCGGGATTCCCAGATGACGCTGGTGTTCACCACCGCGCCGGCCTCGATGGTCTTGAACGGGTAGACCTTGACGCCGGCGGAGAGGTAGGCCTCCGGCTCGATCACGCACTCGTCGCCGACGACCGCGCCTTCCTCGATCCGCGCCGACGGCATGACGTCGGTGTTCTTGCCGATGACGCACCCGCGCAGGGTGACGCCCTGGCCCACGTAGACGTTGTTGTGCACCACGGCGCGGTGCAGGAACGCGCCCTCCTTGACCACCACGTTGCTGCCGAGGACGGTGAACTCGCGCAACTCCGCGCCAGCCTCCACCTTGGCGTAGTCCCCGATGCACACCGGCCCGGAAAGCAGCGCCTCCGGATCGACCTCCGCCCCCTCGGCCACCCAGACCCCGGGAGATACCTCGAAGCCGTCGATCTCGGTGTCTACCCGGCCGGACAGGACGTCGGCCTGGGCCTTGAGGTAGCTCTCAAGCGTCCCGACGTCCTCCCAGTAGCCATCGGCGATCCAGCCGAACAGCGGTGCACCCCTCTTGAGCAGCGCGGGAAAGACGTCTCCGGACCAGTCCACTGACTCACCCGGCGGCACTTCGGCGAGCACCTCGGGCTCCATCACGTAGATCCCGGTGTTGACCGTGTCGGAGAACACCTGGCCCCAGGTGGGCTTCTCCAGGAACCGCTGGATCCGGCCATCCTCCCCGACGATGATGATGCCGAATTCCAGCGGATTCGGCACCCGGGTGAGCCCCACCGTGACCAGGGCGCCGTTCTCCTTGTGCGCGCGGACCATCGCGGAAAGGTTGATGTCGGTCAGCGCGTCGCCCGAGATCACCAGGAAGGGCTCGTCGCGCAGGGCGTCCTCGGCGTTCTTCACGCTGCCAGCGGTACCGAGCGGCATCTCCTCGGTGGCGTACTGCAGGCTCATGCCCACGTCCTCGCCGTCGCCGAAGTAGTTGCGCACCAGCGACGCGAGGAACTGGACGGTGACCACGGTCTCATCGAAACCGTGCCGCTTGAGCAGCCGGAGCACGTGCTCCATGATCGGCTTGTTGCAGACGGGCAGCAGCGGCTTGGGCTGATTGGCGGTCATCGGGCGCAGCCGGGTGCCCTCGCCGCCGGCCATCACGACGGCCTTCACCGGTGACGGGTCTCCTTCCAGGTCATCCGTGCCCTCTTCCCATCCTCCCCGATTCCATTCCGGCCTGGGCAGTCGCCGCCGGGTGCCTCCATCATGACGGGCCGCATCAGGACGGGCCACTGCCGGGCGGGCCAATGTTCCCGCCCGGCCCGTCGCCTGGCGCCCGCTCCTCATCCGCCCCGCCAGCCTGCTCAGCCTCGCCAGCCTGCTCGGCCTCGCCAGCCCCAGCGGGCGCCTCGCCCGGTTCGTTCCGCGGGCCGGCGGCCAGCCGCTCTGCCTGCGTGAGGTAGAGCCCGGCGGCCCACCAGTACAGCGCGGTGCCCCAGACCGCGAAGGCCCAGCCGACCACCCGGGCCACCAGAGCAGCCGTCCCGGAGTAGGCGCCAAGCAGCAGCAGCGGGAAGGCGTAGAACAGGCACAGCGTGGCCGCCTTGCCGACGAGGCTTACCTGCAGCGGCCCGTACCCGCGGGAGCGCAGGCGCAGCAGGGCCAGCCCAAGCACCAGCTCGCGGGCCATCAGCAGGCCGACCAGCCACCACGGGATGATCTCCCGCACCGCCAGGGCGATGAGCATGGCCCCGATATAGAGCCGGTCAGCGGCCGGGTCGAGGACCTGGCCGAGCCGGCTCTCCTGGTTCCAGGCCCGCGCGATCTTCCCGTCCAGCCAGTCGGACGCCGCGGCCGCGACCAGCAGGAGCACCGCCCAGCCATCGGCTTTCGGGCCGAGCACCAGCCACAAGAACACCGGGACGCCAGCCAGGCGCGCCACGCTGAGCGCGTTCGGGACGGTCCAGACGCGCACCGGAAGGCCAGCCCCGCCGTCCCCGCCATCCGGTTCCGCGCCAGCCGGCGGGCCGCCACCCGGCTCCGGGACACCCGGCTCCGGGACACCCGGCTGCCCGGCGCCCGGCCGCACATCTGGGGCCTGCTGCCGGGTGCCGCCCGCCTGGCCCGCCTCTCTCGCGGCGTCCTGCGCGCTGCTGCCTCCGTCCACGATGCGGGTCCCCTCGCTTGTGGTGCACGCCCGTGGCTGACCCTACCGGGCCTGGCTGTTCGCGAGGATGGCGGCCTTGGTCGTGAGGTAGCGCTGCTCGCGGAGATTCGTGGTGCGGGCCGCCGCGGCCCGGAACTCGGCGACGGCGGCGGCGGTGTCACCGGCCAGCTCGAGGAGGTGGGCGCGCACGGAACGGAGACGATGATGGTCGCCGAGCCGCTCGGCGAGACCGTCGAGCATTGCCAGGCCGGCGCCCGGACCGTGCACCATGGCCGCGGCGACGGCCCTGTTCAGGGTCACCATCGGATTGCCCGTCATCCGTTCGAGAAGCCCGTACAGCGACAGGATCTCCGGCCAGTCGGTGTCGGCATAGCTGCCAGCCTGGTCGTGCACCGCACCGATGGCAGCCTGCACCTGGTACTCGCCCACCTGCCCGCGCTGCAGGGCCGCAGTGATGATGCCCACCCCCTCGGCGATCAGCCTGCGGTCCCAGCGGGTGCGCTGCTGCTCGGCGAGCGGGACCAGTTCGCCGTCCGCCGTGGTGCGGGCGGGACGCCGGGCGTCGGTGAGCAGCATGAGGGCGAGCAGGCCGGCCACCTCGGGCTCCCCGGGCAGGCTGGCCCGCAGGCCGCGGGCCAGCCGGATGGCCTCGCCGGAAAGGTCGGTGCGGGCCAGGTCCGGGCCGCTGCTGCTGGCGTACCCCTCGTTGAAGAGCAGGTACAGGACATGGAGCACCGACCGCAGGCGCTCGGCACGCTCGCCGGGCGGCGGCAGCGTGAACGGCTCGCCTGACGCCTTGACCTTGGCCTTCGCCCGGCTGATGCGCTGGGCCATGGTCGCCTCGGGAACCAGGAAAGCGGCCGCGATCTCGCGGGTGGTCAGGCCGCCGACCGCCCGCAACGTCAGCGGGATGGCCGATGCCGCGGTAAGTGACGGGTGGCAGCACATGAACATGAGAATCAGCGTGTCGTCGCGCCCGGTGTTGTCCTGCCCTGGCAGCGGGCCGGGGCTGCTGGCCAGCGACCACGAGGCGGCCAGCTCCTCCCGGCGGCGGCGGGCCTCGTCGCTGCGGTACTGATCGGCCAGCCGCCGGGAGGCCACCCGGATGAGCCAGCCGAGCGGGTTGCCCGGCGTCCCGGCGGCAGGCCAGGTCGTGGCGGCAGCCAGCAGCGCCTCCTGCACGGCGTCCTCCGCGTCCGCGAAGTCGCCGTAGCGGCGTGCCAGCACCCCGAGGACCTGCGGCGCGAGCTCGCGCAGCAGGCCCTCGATGCCGGCGGCGCTGGTCACACCTCGGGGTCCGCGGCGCTCAGCACCTGGCGCACCTCGATCGGCGCCCGGATCGGCGCCCCGGCCGGCCCGGGCGCCGCAGAGGCCTGGGCGGCGATCTCGATGGCCCGCCCGGCGGTCTCCACGTCCACCAGGCGGTAGCCCGCCAGGAGTTCCTTGGACTCGGGGAACGGGCCGTCGGTGATCACCGGGGCGCCGGCCCCGTCCGACACCACGAACCTGGCCTGCTCGGGCCCGGCGAGCCCCTGCGCGTCGACCAGCTCGCCGCGCTCGGTGAGCTCCCGGTTCAGCGCGTGCTGGAATTCGATGTGCGCCTTGATGTCCTCCGGTGCCCACTCCGTCATGGGCGGGCAGCCCGACTCGACTGCCCCGTAGTTCTGCAGCAGCATGAATCGCATCGCTTCATCCTTCCTGGTCAGGCTGCGCCACGGTAGCGCCGCCCACCCGGATGTCGGTGCTGCGGGCCGATTCTCGACATAGCCGGACGCGGGCGGGCGCGCCGAAGCTCACCCGGGACCGGCCGCGGTGCGTGTGGGCGGGTTCCCAGGGCGTCGGTGAGTGAGCCGGCCGGGATGGGGTAGTGGTCGCCCAACTGCACATGACCGATGGAACGACAGGAGCAGATGATGCTCACACTGACCGATAACGCCGTCAGCGCGATCCGCAACCTCACCTCTCAGCCTGAGCTGCCCGATGAGACGGGCCTGCGCATCATGGCGCAGGATGAGGGCGGCCCGGCGTTCCAGGTGACGCTGGCGGAGAGCCCGGCGGACGGCGACCAGGTGATCGAGACCGAGGGCGCGCGCGTCTTCCTCGAGCCTGGCGCAGCCGTGGCGCTTGACGACAAGGCCCTCGACGCTCAGGTCGACGACGAGGGGACTGTCGCCTTCACGCTCGCGGAGCAGGCGCTCTGAGCTGATCGTCGCACCGCCCTGCGGTCATTTCCGTCCCTTCCTAATCACTCTTCGTAGCGAATAGGTTGCGCAGAGGAGGGAAGTCTCACCCTGCCGACGTCCACGGGGCGTCCGGGGGGTGATGACGGGAGCTTCACGGGTAACGCCGCCGCAGGCGCCTGCCCGGGACTGCGCCCCCTACCGGGGGTGACCGCGAGTCCTCGCGGGCCGGGTGGAGCGGAGCGGGCGGCCCGCTAACGGCGCCCGGTCCACTGCGGGCCGATCGCCGTCCAGCCGGTCTCCCAGCCAGCCAGCCGCCGCCCGTCCAGCACCCGGCGCACCGCGAGGGCAACGAGCAGCAGGAATGCCGCCAGCACGGCCACCGCGCCGACGACGGCGAGAGCCGCACGGGCGGTCACCTGGGCACCCTGGACCGGGGCGCCGGTCAGCCGGCCGGCCCAGGTGGTCCACACCGTCACCGAGCTGCCTGCCTGGACGCCGCCCGGGACCAGCACGTCGCCGGTGCGCCGGACCCCGTCTGGTGCGACCCACCACGCGGGCTCGTCAGCCAGGTAGGACGACGGGTCGGCCGGGCCTGCCGGTGGCGGCGCGGAATGCAACACGTGCGCGGGCACCGGGTGCCACCTGGCTGCCTGGGCGCGCGCGACGCGCTGTGCGCTGCCCTCCGTCCAGTGCCCCACGACAAGGCCCGCCACGGACCCCAGGCCGATGAAAAGGGCGAGCAACGCCACCATGACAGCACGCTCAATCCGGTCGGCCCGGCGGCGGAGGGGATTGCGGTCTGGCCACAGCCGCCACAGTGTTCTGCGCACGAGCCGTACCGGGGGCCTGAAAAAACATGGTCTCAGCACCGGCTAGCGGGCCGGCACCCCGGGTCAGCGTGCGGGTAAACCGGCGCCCGGGCACAGCGCCGACAGCCACGTCACAGTGCCGGTTCGTAGACCGGCACGGCAAGTCACGGTGCCTGCCACGCGGTCGCGATGCCCTGGCCCACCCCTATGCACATGGTGGCCGCGGCCCGGGCGGCACCGCGGCGCCGCAACTCGTGCAGCAGCGTCGTCGTGATCCTCGCTCCCGAGCAGCCGAGGGGGTGCCCGATCGCGATGGCACCGCCGTTCACGTTGACCCGGTCCGGGTCCAGCTTGAGTTCGTCGGACACGGCCACCGCCTGGGCGGCAAATGCCTCGTTGAGCTCGATCAGGTCGAGGCTCCCGGTGTCCCAGCCAACCCGGGCCAGCAGCTTGCCCAGCGCCGGGACCGGCCCGATGCCCATGACGTCAGGGTGCACGCCGGCCGCCACGGTGCTGACGTACCTGGCCAGCGGGGTGACGCCGGCCGCGGCCAGCACCCGCTCCGACACCAGGAGAACCCCAGCCGCGCCGTCGTTAAGCGGTGAGGAGTTACCCCCGGTCACGGTGCCTCCGGCCCGGAACGCGGGCCGCTTCGCGGCGAGTTCCTCCAGGGTCAGCCCGGGCCGGACTCCTTCGTCCCGGCTCACCGTGCCGCTGGGGACCTGCACCGGCACCAGTTCGGCATCGAACCGGCCGGCGTCCTGCGCGCGCGCCGCGCGCTGGTGGCTGCGCAGCGCGAACTCATCCTGGCGCTCCCGGCTCACGCCATGACGTTCCGCGACGTTCTCCGCCGTCTCGCCCAGGCTGATCGGCGGGTAAAGCTCCTGCATCAGCGGGCTCACCAGCCGCCAGCCCAGCCTGGTGTCGGCTACCCCGGCCTCCCGCGGATACGGCTCGGTGGCCCGGGGCAGCACGAAAGGTGCCCGCGTCATCGACTCGGCGCCGCCCGCCAGCATCACGTCGGCCTCCCCGGCCGCGATGGCCCGCGCCGCGCTGGCGATGGCCTCGAGCCCGGATCCGCAGAGCCGGTTGACCGTCGCGCCGGGAATCTCGACCGGGAGACCGGCCAGCAGCACGCCCATCCGCGCGACGTTCCTGTTGTCCTCGCCGGCCTGGTTGGCGGCGCCCCAGTACACGTCGTCGATGCGCGCGGGATCGAGCCAGCCGTTACGGGCCAGCAGGGCCTTGATCACTTCGGCGGTCAGATGATCGGGCCGGACGGACGCCAGCGCGCCCTTGATCCTGCCCACCGGAGTCCGGCACGCGTCCACCGCGAAAACCGCCGTCATGTCTGCCTCCCTGCGCGAGCCTTTCCTGAGAGTACCCGCGATCCGCACGGGCGGCCGTATCGCGCACGCTGCCGGGACGGCACAGCCGGGACAGCGTGGTCAGCGCACCGGGGGCTCACTCCTGCTGGGCCGGCGCGCGGCCGACGTCCACGGGGCGCGGACAGCGAGCCGGATGGCGCTGTTGTCGCCGGCCAGGGCGAGCGCGGCCTGATAACCGGCTGGCGCGGGCAGCGAGATCAACGAGCAGCCGTGCACTGACGTCGCCGCGACCAGCTGATCCGGCCCTCCCGGCACGGCCCGCCCGACCGGCCCGTCGGGGCTGCCCAGTACCGGGAACTCGCCGATGCCGTGGCCGATGCCCTCGCCGGTGCATTTCAGCACCGCCTCCGCGCGGACCCACCAGCGGATGACCAGCTCATGCCGGCCCGCCTCGGACAGTGCCCGGCCCCATTCGGCGTCGTCCGCGTCCATGTCCGTGGACATCGAGCAGACGCAGCCGGCGGGCTGTTGTTCCACGTCGACACCGACCTGCTGGCCCGCAACGGCGATCACCACGGCATCACCGCTGTGCGCCAGCGAGAAGTGCACCCCGTAGCCGAAAGGGAGCGCGGGACGGCCGGTGGGCTTGCCGCACCGCGGGCACGGCTCGCGGCGGAAGGCCAGGCTCGACGGCGGGATGTCCAGGTAACCGGACACCACCCGGCGCAGCATCACGTGCGCCGCGGTGTACCGGCGCCGGTCCGCGCGGAACACGAACGCCGCCGCCCGCTTGTGTTCCTCCAGGCTGAGTTCGGCCAGTTCGCCGCGGCCCACGGCGACCGAGGTGATATCCAGCCACCACACATCCGCGCAGCCAGCGGGCGGCACCGGCAGCATCAGCCGCTCCCCGCGGTGAGAGGAGTCCGCTGGCTGACAAACGCGGCGAGCGTGCCCAGCGTGGCCAGCGCGTCCAGGTTGAGGTCTTCGCGGGCCACGTCGACCCCGAAGCGGTGCCGGACCTCGCGCAGCAGCAGCGTCCCGGTCAGTGAGTCCAGGGCGACCGCCGTCCCGAAGAGCGGGGTGTCCAGCGTGATGCGCAGGAGTTCGGACCGCCCGGTGGCGCCGGCCAGGACGTGGCGTAGCTCATCCGCGATCGCTGTATCTTCCGCTCGCCTCCGGGGCGCCGTGAGGCGCCGCCTTCCCTCGTCGCTCGTCCCTCGCTCCTCAGTCCAGGCGGCACCGCGCCCCTTCGGCTCGCTCATGATCCACCTGGCGCGCTCACCCAGTCCGGCAGGGCCGGCCACGGCACCCCCAGCTCACAGCGGAAAACGGCCCGGCCTCCTCCGGCCGCCTGATCGGCGCAGGCCCGGAACCCGGCACTGGCCAGGGCCAGCCGGAGCGGCACATTCCGGTCGCTGCGCGCGCACGGCACCTGCAACGCCGCCGCCCGCTGCCGCGCCGCCGAGCGCGCGAGCCAGGTCAGCAGCGCGTCGATAACGCCGCGGCCCATGGCCCGGCAGGACATCATCAGCAACGGCACCGTCCAGACCCGAACGTGTCGGCGGTCGATCACGCAACCACCCACCAGCCCGTCGTCGGCAAAGCAATCCTGTAGTCGCACTGTCATGACGTCGCGCGCGGGGGATCCGATCAATGCCCGGATCGATTCCGCGCTCAGCGCCTCACCCGCCGAGTTGAACTGGCTGGTCCGCTCGGACAACTCGTGCAGCCGAGGCACATCCTCGTCCTGCGCGGCCGCGATGGTGACCTGAGTCGCGCAGGCGCGCAGGAATTCCTCCCGGGACCCGCCGAATTCCCGTTCCGCGTCGAGCCGGTGCCGGCGCCGCTGGTACAGGTCAGCCCGGCGGCGCGCCTCCGCGGTGACCCCGGCGGGGCTGAACTCCGGCCAGTCCACCGCCTCGGCCGCGTCCTCCGGGGACAGCACACGCACCCCCGGCAGGGCGGAACCGACCTCGGCCCGCTCGTACGGGTCGTCGTCCACGAACGCCAGCGCGTCCACGCTGATGTTCAGCACGGCGGCGATCCTGGCCAGCGACTGCGACTTCCGGTCCCAGCCGCACTCGGCGGCGACGAACTCACAGCCGGTCGCCTGCGCCGCATACTCGGCGGCCTCGGACGGGTTCTTGCTCGCGATGGCGTGCACGATACCGCGCTTGCCGAGTTTCGCGAGCAGGCCGGCCATCGCCGGGTCCGCGGGCGGCCGCTGCGGCAGGGATTCGAGGTAGATACCGCGCAGCAGCGTGTTGTCGAGATCCCAGACGACGCACTTGACCAGGCTGCCAGCTCCGCCTTCCGGCAACCTGGACACGCTCACGACGGCCCCCCGCGGCGGCCCGCCGGATCCTTTTTTTCCATGGTGATGTGCGTCGCCTCGAATCCGAACTTCCGGTACACCGCGCGCATGCCGAGATTCCTCGCGTGAACCTTACCGGTGAGCTGAGTGAAGCCTGCGTCAGCCGCCGCCCCGAGGACCGCTTCCATCAGGAGTTCCGCGACCTGCGCGCGTCCGGGCAGGTCAGCCACGGCGAGCGAGCGGAAGTTCCCATACCGCGCCCCGGTCAGCGAGTTCGTCCGGCCGGACAGCCACGCCCAGCCGGCCGGCACGCCGGGATCGTCCCGGGCGGCAGCGACGATAGCCACCTCGCCCGGCTTGCCCAGCGCTCCGGCCACCCGCTTGCGGTGCAGGGCAGGATCGGTGATCGCCTCATCCCCGAACGAGACGCGGGCGATCTCCACCTCGAAAGCGGCGATGGCATCCAGGTCGGCCTCGGCCGCGGGGCGGATCAGGTAGTCGCCGCCGCCCGCTGTCATCGTGGCTCCAGGGGCATCGGCCGGAACACCGTCCCGGCGCAGTCCGGGCAGCCGGCGGATTTCAGCTCGCTGATGCGCTGCCAGCGGGCACCGGCGCCCACCGGGTGCACCGCCCTGCAGCCGGCGCAGCGGTAGGGCCGGGGCGCCGCCCGCCGCGCCGCGGTGTACAGCGGGCCGCGGTAGTGCCCGCTGATCAGCGGCGTGGCCTCGCGTGTCGTGCGCAGGTGGAACAGGTGGCTGGTGCCGCCGAGGACGCCCGCGCCCAGGTACTCGTTGAAACCCGGCAGCAGCGCCCGCACCGTCAGGCCCATCTGCGCGATCAGCTCCTGGGTGAGCAGGGTTTCCTCAGGACGGCGCGCGCCGAACGAGAAGAATATGTGCTGCCCCGCGTCCGCCGTCAGCGCGGACACCGCACGGGACAGGAACAACTCGGCACCGGCCACCGTGTAGGGCGGGTCGGTGCACGCGACGTCGAACCCGCCGAGCAGGCGGGCCGGAAGCGGCTCGCGCAGGTCATGCTCGCACAGTTCTACCTCAACCCCGGTGGCCGCCGCCCGGTCGCCGATGAAGGCGAGCAGTTCGGCGTCGGTGTCGACCACGGTAAGCCGGCGCAGCCGGGTTACGCTGGCGGCAAGCCCGCAGAACGCGGCCACCGCGAGGGCGGTGAGATCATCATCACCCAGCAGGATGACGGCCTTGCCGTCCAGGGCTCCCGCCTCGTGCATGTGCAGCACCCGGCGGATCTTGGTGGGCACCGTGCAGTGCGCCTGGTCCAGTTCCGGCTTCGCCCCGGGCACTCCGGCGGACAGCCGTTCCAGCTCGGCGGACAGGGACGCGGCCGCGTCGGGAATGACCACCCCGCGGCCGCCGCAGCACGGGCAGCGCCCGGACATCCCGGCCCAGTGCTGGCCCAGTGCGTCCCGGCCCAGTGCGTCCCGGCCCAGTGCGTCCCGGCCCAGTGCGTCCCGGCCCAGTGCGTCCCGGCCCTGCGGTGTCAGCCGGACCGGCCTGCCCCGGTCCACCACCCCACGTTTACGCAACTCGTTGCAGACAGCTGTGACCAGCGGGATGGGCAGCTCGGCAAGCCGGCTGACCTCACGGGTGGCCACCGGCTCACGGCGCGCGATGGCACGCATGACGTCCCGGACCCCCGAGCGGCCCTCGGCCAGCCCGACCGCCGAGGCAACCTCGGTGACCACTGCGTCAACATCCATGCGGCACGTTTTCTGGCCCCATGCCCACCGCGACAGGGCCCGGTTTCACCGGCCGGAAATGGTCCGGCCCACCGGCAGCAAGTACGGTATTCTCCCACATCATGCCGGGCAATGGCGCCGCACCAACTGCGCACGCAGCATTGCGGCCCCACGACGGGCCGGCACCGAAGATGCTGCACGCCGTCGACGCCTCCACCACGCCGTCCACCCCGGTCGCTGACCTGGCCAGGCTGACCGCCGCCGCGATGGACGCGGTAGTGGCCGGGCACGGTCACGTGGTCGGCAGCAGCCATGTCATCTTCCCTAACGGCGCGATAACCCTGGTCCTCATCCTCGCCGAATCGCATTTGAGCATCCATACCTGGCCGGAGGAGGACCTGATAGCGATCGACCTTTTCAGCTGCGGCGCGATCGACGCCCCCCGGGTGATCGGGGAACTCGTCAGCCTGCTGCGCCTGGAGCGGGTCGCGGTCAGCCAGGTCCCCCGCGGCATCCAGGCCGCCCGCGGCTGAACCTGCAGCCCTGGCCTGCCCGCGGGCGGCGGGGAACCGCCGGCCGCGGCGGCCAGCCGCCGGTCAGGCCGGGCCGGACAGCGACGCCGCGAACTTGCCCTGCGGATCGGTCCACCAGGAGCGCATCGCGAACCCCGCGGCGGCCAGTTCGGCCTCGACACCGGGCCGGCGGAACTTGGCCGACACCTCGGTCCGGAGCTGCTCCCCCGCCGCGAACCGCACGGTCAGGTCGATGGCGGGCAGCCGCACTGTCTGGTCGTCCGCGGAGCGCAGCCGCATCTCGATCCACTCGGCCCGCGGGTCCCAGACCGCCATGTGGTCGAAGGCGTCCGGATCGAAGTCCGCGCCGAGTTCCGCGTTGAGCACGGCCAGCACGTTCTTGTTGAAAGCCGCGGTCACCCCGGCGGCGTCGTCGTAAGCCGCGAGCAGCACCGCGGGATCCTTCACCAGGTCGGTGCCGAGCAGCAGGGCGTCCCCCTCGCGCAGCCCGGCCCGCAATGTGCTCAGGAACGCGCCGCGCTCCGGCGGGAGCAGGTTGCCGATGGTGCTGCCGAGAAAGGCCACCAGCCGCGGCCCGTCAGCGTCGGGCAGCCCCAGGTGGGCCTCGAAATCAGAAACCACAGCATCAACGCGGAGCCCTGGATAGCTCGCCAGCACCCGGTGCGCAGCCGCGGTGAGTGCTGACTCGCTGACGTCCACCGGCACGTAACTGCGCAGTGTGCCCGCATCCCGCAAGGCGTCGAGCAGCAGCCGGGTCTTCTCCGAGGAGCCTGAGCCGAGCTCCACCAGGGCGCTCGCGCCGGTGGCCGCCGCGATGCCGGCGGCGAAGGTCGCCAGGATGGAACGCTCGGCCCGGGTCGGGTAGTACTCCGGTAGCAGGGTGATCTTCTCGAACAGCTCGCTGCCCCGCTCGTCATAGAACCACTTGGGCGGCAGGGTCTTCGGCGTGGCGGTGAGGCCGGCCCGGGCGTCCGCCCGGAGGGCGTCACGCAGGAACCCGTCCGGCAGGCACCTGTCGACGTGGAGCTGGGTCATGTATCCGCGGTCCTTCCCTCTATCCGTCGTTGGATGGTGACCAGGTCAAACCAGCAGGCTTCAGTGGGCTGACGTCGATCGCGCGGGGCCGGGCGGTCAGCACGGACCGGTCCGGCACCTCGGTCCAGCCGGGCTCGTCATCAGCGGGTTCGGAGGCGACCACGATGCGGCCTGCCGACCGCCGGTAGCACAACGTGTCGCCCGCGGCGGTCGCCGCGATCACGCCGCCGTCGGTCAGCAGGAAGTTGAACCGCCCGGTCACCCCGTGCGCGTCCAGGTCAGCGACGGTGCCGGCCAGCGCGTCCGCCGGGGCGTCCCCGGCCCGCAGCCGGCGCAGCACGAGCGCCCAGGCCAGTGCGGAGTCGGTGCGCGCTTCGAGCGCTAGCAGGTCCTCCGGAGGCAGCGTCGCGGCCAAGCGGGCGGTCATTCCGGGCCATCCGTTGAGTATTCCGTTGTGGCTGAACAGCCAGCGGTCAGCGGCGAACGGAGCCGCAGCGGCTTCCCCGGGTGCCGTCCCGTCGGTCGCCGAGCGGACGGCGGCGAGCAGCGCACGGGTCCTGGTGACCCGGGCCACGTCGGCGAACGTCGGGTCGGCCCACATCGGCCCCGCGCGCCGGTAGCGGGCGGGGACCGGGTCGTCCCCGGCGTACCAGCCCACCCCGAACCCGTCGGCGTTCACCGTCCCGTACCGCTGCCGGCGCGGCGCCCAGGACTGCCGGAGCAGCCCGTGCGGCGGGTCGGTGAGCACCGACCGCAGGCTGGCCGGCGGGCCGAGGTACGCCAGATGGCGGCACATCCGGCCGTCTCACTCCCCGGCCGGCCCGCCGCCCCGGCCGCGCCCGGCTGCCGGCCCGCCGTCCCGCGCGGTGCGGAAACCGGAGAAGATCTGCCGCCGGACCGGGTAGTCCCAGTTGCGGAACGTGCCGCGGCAGGCCACGGTGCCGACCGCGAACGAGCCACCGCGCAGCACCTTGTACTCGCTGCCGAAGAAGACCTCGGAGTACTCCCGGTACGGCCAGGCACGGAAACCCGGGTAGGGCAGGAAGTCGCTGCTCGTCCACTCCCACACGTCCCCGATCAGCTGGCGGGCGCCGCACGGCGCCGCGCCTTCGGGGTAGCTGCCCGCGGCGGCCGGTTGCAGGTGGCGCTGGCCCAGGTTGGCCCGCTCGGGGGTCGGGTCGTCATCGCCCCACGGGAACCGCCGCGACCGCCCGGCCGCCGGGTCGAACCGCGCCGCCTTCTCCCACTCCGCCTCGGTCGGCAGCCGGCGGCCCGCCCACCGGGCGTAGGCCTGCGCCTCGTGCCAGCAGACATGCAGCACCGGCCCCGCGGGCGGCACGGGCTCGGTGACCCCGAACCGGTCCCGGACCCACCCGTTGCTGCCCTCGCGGCGCCAGAACAGCGGCGCTTCCAGGCCGGCCCGCTGCCGGTGCGCCCAGCCGTCCGCTGTCCACCAGCGCTGGTCGGCATAGCCGCCATCAGCGATGAAGGCCTGGTAAGCGGCATTGGTGACTGGCGTGGTGTCGATGTAGAAGGACGGGACCGTTACCGTGCGCGCGGGCCGCTCGTTGTCCAGCGCCCACGGCTCCGCGGAGGTCCCCATGGTGAACGGGCCGCCCGGGACGAACACCTCAGCGGGCAGGGTGGCCGCATCCGGCGGCGGCGGCCCGGGCGGCGGCGCGGTCAGCGCGGCCACGCCCGCGCGCAACTGGTGGGTGGCCAGCATGGTCTCGTCATGCTGCTGCTCGTGCTGTGCCACCATGCCGAACGCGAACCCGCCGGTGACCAGCGGGCTGCCGGCGAACCTGGCCGTCTCCAGCACGTCGAGGACCCGGCCGCGTACCTCGTGCGCGTACGCCCGCGCCTCGGCCGGCTCGAGCAGCGGCAGGGTCGGCCGCTCCGCCCGCGGGTGCTCGAAGGCGTCGTAGAGCGGATCGATCTCCGGGCGCATCGGCTCCCGGCCGTCCACGGCGCGCAGCAGCCAGAGTTCCTCCTGGTTGGCGATGTGCGCCAGATCCCAGACCAGCGGCGACATCAGCGGGGAATGCTGGCGGACCAGGTCGGCGTCGTCCACGGACTCGGTCAGCAGGCGGGTCCGCTCGCGTGCGGTCAGCAGGTTCCCGGCGATCACCTCCCGCAGCGCGTTGACCCCGCCGTCCGCCAGCGGGCGCGGGGCGGGGGTCGAGGGCGTCGGCGTCATTACTGCTCCTCCAGGCGGATGTCGTCGATGTAGGGGATCAGCGGAGGATCGGCGTCCGCGCGGACCTCGTCGATCCGGTCGTCGGCCGGGCACCGGCCGCGCAGCACATACCGGTTGGCGAACGCGGCCACCGCGTCCCGGACCGCGTCAGGGGCGCCGAGCCGGCCCAGCGCCGCGTCGGCCGCGGTGAAGCATTCCCGGCCGGCGATGGCCAGTTGCGGGTCAGCCAGGCCGTGGCGGGCCGCACGCAGCCACAGGCTGTCCCGGGCCGGGCCGTGCGGTCCCCGGCTGGCGCCGCTCCCGGGTGCCCGGTGGCCGTTGCCCAGCGGGCCGACGTTGCCCAGCGGGCCGACGGGGGCGTGCCTGCCGCCGTTGCCGTGCCTGCCGTCCGCGCCCGGCTCGCCGGGGCTGAGCCGGCCGCCGTTGTGATGCGCGCCGCCGCTGCGCGGTGCGCCGCCGTTCCCGCCGTCCCGCTCCGCCAGTTCCCAGAGCGGCTCCACCGCGGCCATCGCCGCCTGCGCGGCGGCAGGGTCATCAAGCAGGGCCGACACCACCGCGGTCGGCACGACCCAGCCATCGTCGGGCTGCGCGTCGATCACCCTGAACTCCAGGTGGCCGCGCGGCCGTACCGGCGGGAACAGGGTGGACATGTGGTAGGTGAGGTCGTCAGCAGTCGGCCGCGGCCCGGCCGCCCCGCGCACCCAGTCACGGAACGTCAGCCCCGACGGCGCTGTCCAGCGCGGCGAACCGGGGCGGCGCACGCACATGACCTCGGCGTCCAGCACGTAGCTCACCCAGGCGTCGCGCGGGTCCGTGTCCTCCGGCCAGCCGCCGCGGCGGCCCAGCGGCCCCGGCTCGGCGCCCGTCGGCGCGCGGGTGCGGCTCGGGTCGAGCCACGACCAGACCGCCTGGCGGGTGGACTTCCATCCGGCCAGCCGGCCACTGCGGAACGGGGAATTGGCGAAGGCCGCCACGAGCACCGGTCCCAGCGCGTGCAGCAGGTGCCAGCGCCACCGGAAACCTGACGGACCGCCCTGCTCCTGCCCGGCGTCCACGCACACCTGGACGGAGGCGGTACTGCACATCATCACCCGGCCCCACGGGCCGCTGCGGTCGAAGAACTCCTCCATGGCCGCGTAGCGCGGCAGGTCGAGCACGCGCCGTGGGGGTCTTAGCGGATCGAGACCGTGCCCTGCGAGGCTGAGGCCGGCCGGCTCGATGGCCTGCCGGACAGCAGCGAGGTCACTGCGGGCCGCCGCCACGCAGCCGCCCAGGCCTGAGGCTGGCGCGGAGCTAAGCTCGACCTGCCCGCCGGGCTCGGTGGTCAGCCGGCCCCGGCCAGGGAGCGCTCCGGGTTCGTCCAGGCGGGCGAGGGCTGCGGCCACTCGCTGCTGGTCAACGGGCAAAGCTGGGTCGCGGCCATCGCAGACCAGCCACTCCAGCTCGACCCCTACCCGTCCGGGCGGGCCTGTCTTGAAACAGATACCGTGCGCCTGTTCCTCCGCGTCACCTTCCGTGAGCGGTTGGCCAGGCGAGCGGGCATCGCTGCCGCGCTCAGAGGTCATCAGGATTGCCCCGTCCGTGTCGGTTGTGCGCCAGGCACGTTCTAGGAAACCAGTTCTCTGCCGCTGCAATTCCACCCTGTCATACCCTGAGACCCGCAACCGACGCCCCCCAGGGGGAGGCTGGATGACCGTGCCCGAGGTGGACGTGGTCGTTGTTGGCATGTGCCCGGGCGGCGAGGACGCCGCGGAACGGCTGGCCGCGGCGGGGCTGGCCGCGGCGGGGCTGGCCGCGGCGGGGCTGGCCGCGGCGGGGCTGGCCGCGGCGGGGCTGGCCGTGGCGGGCGTGGAGGCCAGGCTGGTCGGCGGCGAGTGCCCGTACTGGGGCTGCGTTCCGTCGAAGATGATGATTCGCGCCGCTGACTTGCTGGCCGAGGGCCGGCGCATTCCCGGCATGGCGGGAAGCTCGCAGGTGCATCCCGACTGGGCTCCGGTGGCGCGCCGGATCAGGGACGATGCTCGGCGAGGTGTTCGCGGGTGAGGGCATCGACGAGACCGGCTTCATCAAGCTGGTGGCGGACGCTGACGAGGGGATCCTGGTCGGTGCGACCTCGGTAGGCCCCACGGGCGGCGAGGTGCTCAGCGCCCTCACCGTGGCGGTGCATGCGCGGGTGCCGGTGCGGCGGCTGCGCGAGATGATCTACGCCTATCCCACCTTCCACCGCGCCATCGAGGCAGCGGTCCGCGACCTCGGCTGACGGTCTGCCGGTCACTGGCCGACCGCGCCCACGCAGATCAGTCCTCCCGACCAGGCCGCGAAGCGGGGCGTGGTCAGGCTCGCGACCCCGCATGATGGCGAGCCCCCAGGCGGCCGCGGCCAGCGCGATGGCCAGGCCATGCCGGTGCACCCGCCCCATCCGCCCCTCTCGGCGGGGCACTACCCGACTTATCATCGATTTGGTACGCCGTAGTGTTCGTTTTGTTCCGTTATCAGCGCACCGAATCCGTGATAAGTCGCCGCGGACGCGGCGCAGCGGGCCGGGGAGGGCGGCCAGGCAGGAGCGGCGCGGGGCTGCAGCGAGAACGTTACGGCCTGGGCGGGGGCGGGATGCCTGGCATCCCCTGCGGGTGCAGGCCCTGCTCCTCCGCCACCCGGCGCAGCAGGCTGATCAACTGCTCCCGCTGCGCTTCGGTCAGGCCTGCGCCGAGGCGGGCCTCATGCTCCGCGGCGATGGCCCGGACCCGGTCGAGCGTTGCCGTGCCCTTGCCGGTCAGGTAGAGGGCGTGGGAGCGGCGGTCCGCGGGATTGCGCCTGCGCTCCACCAGGCCCAGCTCCTCCAGTTCATCCACGAGGAAGACCATCCGGGTGGCGTTCACCCCGATCATCTCCGCGATGGCCTGCTGTGACTTGCCCTGGTTCGCGGCGAGACGGGTGAGCATCCCGGCGTGCCGCTGCTCCAGGCCCAGCGGCGCGAGTAGCTCGCCGAACCGCCGGGCGCCGTGCATCCCCAGCTGGACCAGCAGGAAGGCCAGGCCGTCAGCCGGCGCGCCCCAGCCCGGCCCAGCGTCGGCAAGCTGCCCTCCAGGGTCTCCCACGCAGGGATACTATCACCCTTCAAAATACTTGTGGAGTATAATCATCTCTGCTAGAAACAATATGTACATGAAACCATCAAGGTCTGATGAGAGTGAGGGATCGCGATGCACGGAACGTCGGCCGGGCCGCCGCGCGGGACAACCCCGCTGCGGCCCGGCGATCTGGGCCTGCGGCTATCCGATGCGGATCGGGACGCCGCACTAGCCGAACTGGCCGGCCATTTCCAAGATGGCCGGCTCGATCTCGCCGAATTCCAGGAGCGGATGGACCGTGCGGCGCGCGCGGACCAGCGGGACAGTGGCCCAGCACTCCGCCGCAGTTCAGCGGCCTGCCGTTGCGGACATCATCCGCAGAGCCACCCTGGGCACGGCGATCGGGCTGCTCATCCAGTACGCGCTGGGCATGTGGGTGAGCCTGTATGTCACCGTTCCGGCACGTGAGCACGGCGGCGGCGTGGCCGCGGCGATCGGCCGCGCCCTGTCCGGCGGGCCGGCCGCGCTGGCGGTGCACGCGGGGATCGGCCTGCTCCTGCTGGTGGGCTCGATCGTCCTCGTCGTCCGCGCCGCGCTGGCCCGGGTGCCCTTCTTCATCGTGACCTCGTCGGTCAATCTGATCGCCGTCGCGGGCGCCGCCGCCAGCGGCGCTGCTTTCGTGAACGCGGGCCGCACCGGCGCGTCGCTGGACATGGCACTGCTCACCGGCGTGGCGTTGCTCTGCCAGGTGCTGAACCTGTACTGGCTGGGCTCGGGCCGGCCGTCAGGCGGCTGATACCCGCGATCCGCCTGGCCCTGGTGGCCCCGGCGGCCCGGTGCCTGGTGGCCCGGTGCCTGGTGGCCCGGTGCCTGGTGGCCCGGTGCCTGGTGGCCCGGTGCCTGGTGGCCCGGTGCCTGGTGGCCCGGTGCGCCAGCAACCCGCGCGGCCCGTGCCCGCGTGGCCCCGGTGCCCCGGCGGCCCTGATGGCCGCCGGGGCACTTCACGTCAGCCTCCGATCACGCAGGGCACGTCGTAGGGGTCATAGCTCTGGCACACAGCGGCCGGATTCTCGAAGATCCCGATCGACGGAAGGGCGGTGCCCTGGGAGTTGAACAGCGTGAGGTTGGCATTGGGCGTGCCCACGCCCGCCCCGGGTTCCCAGCCCACGCCGGGGATCCAGTCGGGCGCCCAGTAGAACAGCCCCGCGCCGAGCCCGTCGGGCACCTGAGCCAGGATGGACAGTTCGTCAGTCACGAAGGACAACTGGCCGCCAGGGCTGGCCGGGTAGCCGGTCGACAGCTGGCTGGGCTCCCACACGAAGTTGCCGGTGCTGTCACCGATCGGGCTGTTGCCGTTGGCCAGCGTCCACGGATACTGGGTTTCCGCGATGACGATCTTCTTGTGGAACTGCGTGGCGAGCGCATCGACGTTCGCCCGCATCTGCGAGATCGTGCCGTGGAAGAACGGGTAGTAGGACAGCCCGATCACGTCGAATGGCACGTTCCTGGACACCAGGTTCTGGTAGAAGGCCTGGCTGAGCTGATTGTTGCCGCCCTGGTCGTAGTGCATCATGATCAGCAACTGGTGGCCAGCCGGGTTGCCCGCCTGGGCGCCCGTGACGCCCGCCTTGAGCAGCGTCGCCAGCGCGTCATAGCCCGCCCCGGTCGTCGGGTCGACCTGGCCGACCGGCCACAGGATGCCGTTGCGTATCTCGTTTCCGATGGAGACCATGTCCACCGGCGTGCCCTGCCGGGCGAACGCTGAGATCACCTGCTGGGTGTAGGACCGCACCGTCGTGGTGAGCTGGGACAGGTCCTGCCCCTGCCACGCGGCCGGGATGTTCTGGTGCTGCGGATCGGCCCAGAAGTCCGAGTACATGATGTCGAGGTAGATCTTCATCCCGGCGGCCCGGACGCTGCGGGCCAGGGCCAGGTCGCTGGCCAGGTCGTTGTAGCCCGGCGGCGGGTTCACCCACAGCCGCATCCGCACGTAGTTGGCGCCGTTGTCGCGCGTGATCGTGACCGGGCTCGCCTGCCTGCCCCGGTCAGTGAAGACCGCCCCGGCGGCGAGTTCCTGCGGGGTGAAGGAGAGATCAGTGCCGAGGACCATGCGGGCGGCGGCGGGATCAGGTCCGAACATCCGGAACTCCCCCACGCACACGTCCGCGCCGGTGCCGCTGTAGACAGTCAACTGCGCGTAACGGGCCTGGGTGCCTCTGGGCAGCGGCACGTACATCGGATTCCCCGGGTCCAGTGCGACGTTGCGGGCGGCAGGCACCGCCTGCCAGTCGCCCGGCTGGCTCGCGACCTTGATAGTGGCGCTCGCCGACGGGCTGGTCGCGTCCAGCGTGATGCCCAGGTCGCCGAGGGAGCGGATCTGCCCCAGGTCGACCGTGAGGCTCCCGGTCCACGACGAGGTGCACCAGTTGGTGCCGGCGTCGCCGTCGATCGCGTTCGACGCGGGGTTGCCCGATTCCGCGGAGGTCGCGCTGGCCTGCCCGGACAGCGCCCAGTTGACAGTGTGCCCGGCACCGCCCGGATCCGGCCCCGCGGCCTGCGGCGACACCGCAGAGCCGGCCAGGCTCGCCATCAGCGGCAGGATGAGGATGGCGGGCACCGCGGTGGCCGCAAGCCGGCGGCTTAACCCGCGGCGCTCTGTGCTGGCGAGACGGGCCGTGGCCAGAACCGCCCGGTACGTCGAGTACATACGACGGCGCACATCATCCATGATGATCTCCGTTCTGCGAGCCGCTACGGCGCGGCATGGCCTCTTCCCACGCCCGAGCCCGGTCCGCTCGCTGGGGCGTGCGGTATCGGGGCACGATCAGACGGGATCGCACACACTCGGACTCAAACGCACAGTAGAGCGGAATTCCCCTGGACGGCAATGGCTGCGTTGTGGTCACCGGCCAGTGGCAGGCCTCAACCCATCAGCGCGGTGCGTCGTGCCCTTTATCGGGGACGCCCGTGCCCAGGCATGCAAAAGGGGCACCGCAGGCACGACGATGCCCCCTCAGCCCGGCGACCTGAGCCTCAGCTAGCGCCCGGACAGGTCAAAGCTCAGCGCCTCGTATCTCGGCAGTGAACGCCCGCCACTCATCCGGGGTGAAGACCAGCTTCGGCCCGTCCGGGTTCTTCGAGTCACGTACCGCAACAGCACCCGGCAGGTTCCGCGCGACCTCCACGCAGTTGCCCCCCGTCGTACCGCTGAAACTGCTCTTGCGCCACTGGGCGCGGCTCAGGTCCATGACGTCGCTATTTCCCTCAGCATCTCCAGCGAGCCGCTGCGGCAGCCGCCACGGGGACCGGCCCGGCAGCTTGCCCATCGGCGACATAAGCGACCTGAGCACCAGCAGGCCCCGGGCCAGACCGCTGGAGCCCGTCACGACTGGGCTCGCGGTGGCAGGGGCGGCCGGCGCCGGGACGGCCGGTCCGCGGTGTCCGGCGGCCGGGCGGGCGGCCGGGCCTGGAGTTGCTCTGCTGCCAGCCGCACGGCGGTCTCCAACTGCACGTCCCTGCCCTCTGCCCAGTCGCCCGGCGAGGGGACCACCTCAACGTCCGGGTCGACCCCGTGGTTCTCCACTCCCCAGCCGAACCCGTCCAGCCAGATGGCATACCGCGGCACGGTCATGGCCGTGCCGTCGACCAGGGTGAACGGCGCTTCGATCCCGATCACCCCGCCCCAGGTGCGGGTGCCCACCACCGGGCCGAGGCCGAGCATCCGGATGGCCGCGGTCACCATGTCCCCGTCCGACCCGGCGTTCTCGTCGGCCAGCGCGATCACGGGGCCACGCGGGGCGTCCCTCGGGTAGGTCGACGGGTTCATCCAGCGGGGCATGTCCCAGCCCATGATCCTGCGGGCGAGCTTCTCCACCACGAGTTCGGAGACGTGCCCGCCCCGGTTGGCCCGGACGTCCACCACCAGGGCGTCGCGGGCCATCTCCACCCGCAGGTCGCGGTGGAAGTGCGCCCATCCCTCGCCCATCATGTCCGGGATGTGCAGGTACCCGGCCCTGCCGCCGCTCAGTTCGCGGACCAGCCGCCGCTTTCCCGCCACCCAGTCCTGGTAACGCAGCCGGCGCTCACTGCGCAGCGGGGTCACCGCGAAGCGGCGGGGCGGCTCGCCGTCGCTGGCCACGGTGAGTTCCACCGGCTTGCCCGCGCTGCCCACCAGCAAGGGCCCGGGGCCGACGGCGGGATCCACCGGCCTGCCGTCCACCGCCAGCAGGACATCGCCAGGCCGGACAGCCACCCCGGGAGTGGCCAGCGGCGAGCGCGCCTGCGGGTCGGACGATTCGCCGGGCAGCACGCGGGCCACCCGCCAGGTGCCGTCCGCCGCCCGGGTCAGGTCCGCGCCGAGCAACCCCACCTGGCCGTTCCCGCCATCACCGGGCGAAGCGCCTGGCCGGATGTAGGCGTGCGAGGTACCGAGTTCGCCGACGACCTCCCAGAGCAGATCGGCGAAGTCGCGGCTGCTGCCGATCCGGGGCAGCGCCGACCGGTACGAATCGAGCACGCCGTCCCAGTCGACCTCGGCCATGTCCGCCACCCAGAAGTCGTGGCGCATGTACCGGCCCGCCTCGTCGTAGGCGTGCCGCCACTGCGCCACCGGGTCAGCGATGAACCGCGCCCGGGACAGGTCAACCACCACCGTGTCGGCGCTGTCCGGGTCAGCCTTCCGCTGCGAGGGGACCACCCGTAGCTCACGTTCGTCCCGCACCACCAGCCACTCGCCGTCGCCGCTGACCGCGAACCAGTCCAGCCCGGACACGAGCTCAGTGGCCTTCTGCCGGCCCAGGTCGAAGCGTTCGAGCACCGCCCGGGGCTTGCTGCCGTTCGGCACGGCGGCACCCTCGCCCAGCACCCCGGTGACGGGTTCCCTGAGCCAGGCGAGCCCCGCAGCCACGGCATGCAGGCTCGAGTAGCGCGATTCCGCCACCGGCACGCTGACCACGCGTTCGGCCAGCCCCTCGACATCCACGGTCACTGGCGGCGGGCCGCCCTCCGGTTCCCGCCGCTCACTCCCGTCAGCGCCATCCTGGGACGCAGGCTTGTCATCCGTCTTGTCACCGGGCTCGTCATCGGGCTTGTCAGGCGCGTTGCCGACCGGCCTTCCCTCGCTGAGCGGAGCGAACGGCGACGGCGTGTCAGCCGCGAGGGGAACCAGGTACGGGCGGGATCCGTAGGGGAAGGAGAGATCGAAGAAGTGCGCGTCGTAGACCGGGTCGAAGATGCGCGCCGACAAGAAGGCCAGGTACTTCCCGTCGCCGGTGAACGCGGGCTCGGAGTCGATGAACCGGCCCTCGGTCACGTCCACGATGGTCGAATCAGCCAGCCGTGCGAGCCGGATCCGGCTCAGCGGCTGCGGACCTGGATGCGACCAGGCCAGCCACGCCGAATCCGGTGCGTAGGCCAGCCCGGACACGGCGCCGTCCAGCGACTGCGCGAGCTGCGTCACCTCCCCGGAGGCGATATCGACCAGCAGCAAGCGGCCATCACGGGCCGCGACCGCCACGGTTGACCCGTCAGGGGCGGCGGCCAGGTCATTGACCAGCCCCAGCTGCCCTTCAGCCAGCCGGCGCGGCCCGGCCGGCCCGGCTCCCGCCACCAGTTCCGGGCCGGTCGCCGGCGCTATCTCCAGCGCGTCCGCGCCTCCCGCGTCGCTGACCCAGACGACCTGCCCGCTGCGGCCCAGCACCCGGGGCAGCCGCGCCCGCGCCTCCGGAGCCACGGCCAGCGCCCGGGCCGGGCCATCCCGGTGGGTGAGCCAGTGCACGGTGCCGCGGACCTCGACCGCGCTCGCCCGGCCCTTGTCGTCGCAGGACAAGTCGCCGAGATGATCAGCGGCCGAGGTCAGGCGCGGGGCGAGCGCGGTGGCGGCCGAGCCGAGGCTGATGTTCACCTGCCTGGGCTCGCTGTCTGGCGCGAGATCATCCAGGATCCAGATCTCCGCACGGCACTGGTAGACCACCCGGCTGCCGTCGGTGCTCGCCTGCCGCGCATAGAAACCGTCATGATCGGTGTGCCGGCGCAGGTCAGAACCATCCAGGCGGCACGAGTACACGTTGCCGGTGCCCTCGTGGTCGGAGAGGAACGCCAGCCTGTCCCCGACCAGCATGGGGCTGGCGAACTGGCCGTTCACGTCCGCCAGGAGGCGGTGGAACGGGGCGCCGTCCACCGCGGCCCACAGCCGGCCCGCGGTTCCGCCCCGGTACCGCTTCCAGAACGCGGGGTCACGTCCCCATGTGCCGTTCAGCAGCGCCTGGGCGGTCGCCTCCATGGCCACGTCGGCGACCGGGCCGAACGGCAGCAGCCGCGGCGCGCCGCCGTCCAGCGGGATGGCGTGTGCCCAGGTCTGGCGCTCGAACGCCTGGCCGCTCGCGGTCAGCGCGATGACCTCGCCGTCCGGGGTCCACCCGCACACCTTGGCATCCTGGTCACCCCAGTAGGTCAGCCGGCGGCCCCGCTCGCCGTCCACCCCGGCGAGGTAGACCTCGGCGGGACCGTCCCGCCAGCTTGTCCAGGCAACGGAGGCACCGTCGCGGGCGAACCGGGGATGAGCGACCTGCGCCCGGTCCGCGGACAGCCGCCAGGCGCGGCCGCCGCCCTGCGGGGCCAGCCATACATCGTCCTCGGCCACGAATGCGAGCAGGTCACCATGAACATGCGGAAAGCGGAGGTACCCGGCTGACGTCATCGCATCATCGTAGGGCGGGCACTACCGCGCCGGGCCGCCTGGTCACGTCGGCGGCCAGGGCACGCCGGCGCCCGCCAGTAAATTGCCATGCCATAAACTACTTAATAGTTACGTACCTAAGTAATTGCGTCGATTAGTGTTCACCGTCTCGTTGATCCGGTCCTGCCCGGAATGACTTGTAGCTGGCGCTGACGGGTGCCAGAATTCAGACCATGGCTATTGCGCTGGGGGAAGGCCTTCCCGGGCAGGCACCGGCTGGTAATCCCGCCGCGGAAGCACCCGTAGCCTGCCCAGCGCGCCAGGCGAGCGCGCCGCTTCGCGACCCCACCAGGAAAATTCCAGCTCAGCGCGATGCCGCTGGCGAGCGGGAATCGGACCGGGACGCACCGACGGTAACCGCCGGAAGTGCCGCAGGAATAAAAGATGCCGGAGCGGGCTCGGGCCGGCCCGGGGCACGATGGTCGCTGACCACAGCTCAGCCCGGGACATCCTGTGCATCGCGGGAGGGACCGGCCTGGCGCCGATCAAGGCGATCATCGAAGGGCTCGCAGCCCGGGCGGCGGACCAGCCCGCGCGCAAGATCTGCCTGTTCGTCGGCGCCCGGCGCCGACCGGACCTGTATGACCTGGCGGACCTGGCCCGGCTGGAGTCAGCCTGCGCGCACCTCGAGGTGATCACCGCCCTGTCGAACGACCCAAGCGCCAGCGGAATTCATGGCATGCTGCCCGACGTGGTGCGGCAGCGCGCCTCCTGGCAGGGCCGTGACGTGTTCGTCAGCGGGCCGCCCGGGATGGTGCACGCCGCGCTGCGAGCGCTCGCGCACCGGACATCCGGCGAGCGTCTGCACCTCGACCCCGAGGACGAGGTGCAGGGCCGGCTCCCCGGCTGAGCCCGCTCAGACCGCGCGGCTGGTCATCCCGCGCGGCTGGTCATCCCGCGCGGCTGGTCATCCCGCGCGGCTGGTCAGACCTTCCGCCATTGCGGTACCCAGGCGCCGTCGTGCACCTCGTAGTCGCCGAACAGGACCGGCGCCTCGGCCCGGGCGAGTTCCGCGATCTTGCCGAACACCAGGCGGATCTCCTCCTCCGCCCCCGGATCGGTCCGGGCCTCGATGGTGTGCCGCAACGTCCGGATGTTGGCCGTCCAGACCACGCCGGTGGCCACCCCGTCCGGTGCCAGCCGCCGCATGAACGAGGTCTTGTGCTTCTTCTCGTGGAACGGCACGCCCTCGTCGTCCAAGCCGAAATGAGCCGCCATCCAGCGCTGGAATTCCTCCAGCTGCTCGACCACGGCCGTCGCCCGCTTCATCAGCTCCGCGTCCTCCCTGGCCCAGTCAGGAAACCAGAACGGGATGTCATCGAGCCGGACGAAGCGCAGTGACTCCTGGGAGACCGCGGTCCCGGGACGGTGCCGGACCAACTCATGGGTGAGAACCCGGCTGACATTGTGCAGCACGAACGTGAAGCTGGCGTGCTCGAGGACCGAGCCGTGGGCCTGCTTCAGGATGTTGCGCAGGTACACCTCGTGATCGTTGCGGACCCGGCTGACGTTGGGGTTCAGGCCCGGCTCCCAGGCCCGGTAGCACATCTTCCCGGCGAACTCGGCGAGGTTCTGCGCGTCGCTGGCCAGCTCTCCGCGGTCCAGCCGCTCCAGCCAGCGCTCGCCGCCCACCTCCCGGAGGTAGGCAGCCAGCTGGGCATAGTCAAGGGCGGGCCGGGCGACGAGGAACACTTCGGGCTGGACGCTTCTCATGGCCCCGCACACTACCGGGACCGACCCACAGCACGGCACCCCCGGCCCATCCGGGTCCCCGCGGCCGTGATCATGACTGAGGTGTCGTTGGAACGACACACAAGTCATGATCACGATGAAGGCCGAGCCTGCGTGGGGGCTGGTGGGGCTGGTCAGGGTGAGGGGACTGGGGTGGCCATGCGGGCGCGGCAGAGCCGGAGCACGTTCGCGATGACCTGATGGCCCGCGCCACCAGAAGCGGTCAGGATGGATTCCGGGTGGAACTGCACGGCCCAGCGGCCGGCCGCGTCGTCCTCGATGGCCATGACCACCCCGTCGGGCGTCACCGCGGTCACCTCGAACCCGCCCTTCACCTGCTCGGGCACCGCATGCAGGGAGTGGTACCTGGCCGCGGTGAACTCCTCGGGCAGCCCGGCCAGCAGTCCGGTGCCCTCCAGATCGCCGCGCACCACCCGTCCCGGCTTGCCATGCGCCGGCTCCACGAGCAGGCCCAGCTCTCCCCCGGCATGCTCCACCATCGCCTGCAACCCGAGGCAGACGCCGAACGCGGGCAGCCCCCGGGCATCGAGCTGGGCCAGCAGGTCATCGCACGCGAAGTCGGACGGCTGGCCCGGCCCCGGCGAGAGCACCACGAGGTCGGGTGAGTACTTGTCCAGCGCCTCGGCGGGCAGCCCGGCCCGCAGCGTCATCACCTCGGCGCCCTGCTCGCGGAAGTAGCCGGCCAGGGTGTGCACGAAGGAGTCCTGATGATCCACCAGGAGCACCCGGATGCCGTCGCCGGGCAGTTCCCCTTGGCCGGCCGCGCTGGCCTGCTCCGCCCGCGGCGCGCCGTCATGCGCCTCCGCGAGCGTCTCCAGCAGGGCACGCGCCTTGAGCTCGGTTTCCCGCTCCTCGGCCATCGGGTCGGACTCGAACAGCAAGGTGGCGCCGGCCCGCACCGCCGCCACGCCGTCGGTGATGTGCGCCGTGCGCAGGGTGAGCCCGGTGTTCATGCTGCCGTCGAAGCCGATCGTCCCGACCGCCCCGCCATACCAGCGCCGCGGCCCGCCCTCATGGTCCTCGATGAACTGCATCGCCCAGGTCTTGGGCGCACCGGTCACCGTCACAGCCCAGGTATGGCTGAGGAACGCGTCCAGTGCGTCGAGACCCGGCCGCAGCCGCCCCTCGACGTGGTCGACGGTGTGGATCAGGCGGCTGTACATCTCGATCTGCCGCCGGCCGATCACCTTGACGCTGCCCGGCACGCAGACCCGCGACTTGTCGTTGCGGTCCACGTCCGTGCACATGGTCAGCTCGGACTCGTCCTTGGCCGAGTTGAGCAGGGCGCGGATGTTCTCAGCGTCCCCCAGGGGGTCAGCGCCGCGCCGGATCGTGCCGGAAATCGGGCAAGTCTCGACCCGGTCCCCGCTGACCCGCACGAACATCTCCGGCGAGGCGCCGACCAGGCACTCACCTTCCCCGAGGTTGAAGAAAAACTCATAAGGCGCCGGGTTTCTCCGCCGCAGCTTCTCGTAGAAGGCGGCCGGGGATTCGCACCGGCCGCGGAACACGTGGCTGGGCACCACCTCGAACAGGTCACCGCGGGCGAACCGCTGCTTGGCCTCCTGCACGATCCGCGCGTAGGAGCCCGGCTCAGGCCGGCCCGGAAGACCTTGCTCAGCAACGCTCCCGGCGGCCCGGTCCCCCAGCGCGGGCGCCGGCGGGGTCTCGCGGGACAGCCCTTCCGTGCTCCTGCCGCCGACTGCGAACTCGTAGCGGTAGACGGCGGCGAACTCACGCTTGCGGTCCAGCACGTACAGTTCATCGGGCAGGTGCAGGACCAGGTCGCGCTGGTGCTCAGGCCGGGCGGCGCGCAGCCGGACCGGCTCGAACTGGAACGCCAGGTCGTAGCCGAACGCCCCGTACAGCCCGAGGTGCGGGTCGTCCCCGGCGAAGGCCGCGATGACCTCCCGGACGGCCGAGAACACGGTGGGGCGGCGGCTCCGGTCCTCCTCAGCCACCATTCCCTCCGGCTCCGGGATGAGCACCTCGACCTGGCGGGTCAGGCCAGGGTCATCCTGGCCAGGCGCAGCCGGCACCGGCTGGCCCGCCCGCAGCAGCGCGTCGCCGAGCACCGGCAGCAGCACCTCGCCCCGGGCGTTCAGCGCCCGGACCGCGATCCGCCTGCCCCGGGCGACGATCTCCGCGCAGGGGTTCACGTAGGCCAGGTGCCAGCGGCTGTACCGGCCTGGGTACTCCATGCCCGAGCTGAGCACGCCGCCCCGCCGCTCATCGATCTGCCTGAAGATGGCGGGCGGGACGGACGGGCCGAATGGCTCGGCGGTGCGGGTGACATTGATGCCACCGGCCGTGACGAATTCCGTCCGTTCGAGTACTTGCTGGTCCACCTGAGATCCCCCTGCCTTCTGCCGGCACCAGGCGAACGCATGAAGCGACCGCCGTTGCCGGGCGGTCGCTTCTGAAAGTCTGGCGCAGCGCGCGAACCAGAAACCGCCTAACGGCGGCGCCACCACTGGTCCAGGGCACTGCTGACTCGCATGCAGGGAGCCTAGCGGCTCCCACCAGGCCACGCCAGCCCAGTTGGCCGGACAGAGCCGGGCAAGCCGGCCCGGGCCGGTCGTGGTGCTGCGCTACCGGTCGGTGGAGGCGCCGTCGCCCAAGGCCGCGCCGGGCGCCGACCCGGCCGGGCTGCGTGTCGTCCCGGGCGCCGTAGCGGCCGGGCTATGTGCCGTCCCGGGCGCCGTAGCGGCCGGGCTATGTGCTGGCGTCGCGGGGCCGTGCGCCGGGGCGCCGATGCGGGCCGGCCCGATGGCCTGCCCCTCCGGGCGATGTTCCGGGACCGGCACGCCGAACAGGCGGTACACCTCCTCGCCGTCCACTGTCTCCTTCTCCACCAGCAGGTCCGCCAGCCGGCGCAACTCGTCCCGGTGCTCGCGGATCAGCGAGACCGCGTACTCCTCCGCCTCCCGCAGCAGCCGGGCGACCTCAGCATCGACCACGGCCTGGGTGGCTTCCGCGTACGGCCTGCTGGACAGGCCCGGGCCGCCGCCGCCGAGGAAGACCGACCCGCCCTCCGGGTAGCCCACCGGCCCGAGCTTGCCGGACAGCCCGAACTCGCGGACCATCTTGATCGCCAGTTCGGTGGCCGAGGCCAGGTCGTTGGCCGCGCCCGTGGAGCCCTGGCCCATCTCGACCAGTTCGGCCGCCCGGCCGCCCAGCCGGACGGCGAGCGACTCCGTCAGGTAGTCCTCCCCGTACAGATGGCGCTCCACCAGGGGCAGTTGCTGGGTCACGCCCAGCGCCTGGCCGGAGGGGAGGATGGTCACCTTCGCGACCGGATCGGCGTGCGGCAACAGCGCGGCGACCAGGGCGTGCCCGGATTCGTGCACGGCCACGGCGCGCTTCTCCTCGGGCAGCAGCAGGTTGGAATCGGCCCTGCTGCCCAGCAGGATCCGGTCCCTGGCGGCGTCGAAGTCCGCCATGGCGATGTTCTCGCGGCCGGCCCGGACCGCGAAGATCGCCGCCTCGTTCACCAGGTTGGCCAGGTCAGCCCCGGAGAAGCCGGGCGTGCCCCGGGCCGCCACGTCCAGGTCCACGTCGGGAGCCAGGTGCTTGCCCCGGCAGTGCACCTTGAGGATGGCCCTGCGTTCCGAGAGGTTCGGCAGCGGGATGGTGATCCGCCGGTCGAACCGGCCCGGCCGCAGCAGCGCCGGGTCCAGCACCTCGGGCCGGTTGGTCGCGGCCAGCACCACGATGCCCTGGGAGATGTCGAAGCCGTCCATCTCGGACAGCAACTGGTTGAGCGTCTGCTCCCGTTCGTCGTTGGCGACCAGGGCACCGCCGCCCGCGCGGCGCTGGCCGATCGCGTCGACCTCGTCCACGAAGATGATCGCCGGGGCTCGCTTCCGGGCCTCCATGAACAGGTCGCGCACCCGCGCCGCGCCGACCCCGACGAACATCTCCACGAAGCTGGAGCCGGTGACCGAGATGAACGGCACGTCCGCCTCGCCCGCTACCGCCCTGGCCAGCAGGGTCTTGCCGGTGCCCGGAGGCCCGACCATCAGCACGCCGCGCGGCGCCATGGCGCCGAGCCGCCGGTAGCGCTCCGGGTTCTTCAGGAAGTCGACGACCTCGCTGACTTCCGCCTTGGCCGACTCATAGCCCGCGACGTCAGCGAACTTGGTCTGCGGGCGCTCAGCGTCGAACACCTTGGCCCGGGCGCGGCCCACGCCGAGGAGCCCGCCCATCGGGCCAGCCCCGCCACTGGCCCGGGACATCCGCCGGAACAGCCAGAAGACCAGGATGAACGGCGCCAGCAGGATCAGCCAGTAGAGCAGTTCGGTGCCGAAGCCGGCGCTCGGCGCGGCCGCGTCGATCTGCACGTTCGACTTCTGCAGCGTGCTTTCCAGCGGGGTGCCGCCGAACGGGAGCGGGATCACCGTGGTGTATTTGTCGCCGTTGGTCAGCGTGCCGGTGGCCGGGGCGGTGGACCCGGCGCTGTTCTCCAGCGTGAAGGTCTTGACCTTGTGCGCGGTGACGTCGCTGAGGAACGTTGAATAACTAAGGTTGACCGGCGGCGAGCCGACCCTGGGCAGGACGAGGAACAGCACCAGCGCCGCCAGGAGCGCGGCAGGCCACAGCCAGTGCCGCCAGGCTGGCGGAGGCGGGGGCGCCGCCGGGGCGGGCTTGTCCCCAGGCGGTGGTGGCGTCGGCTGCTTGCTCATGGCTCATTCATACGTGGTAACTGCCTAATTCGCGTAATCGCTCACGATGCTCCGCACCCGGACCAGCGGCCGGTCCCTGACCTCCCGCGTCTCGGCCGCCACGATCGAGGAGCGGCTCAGCACGGCGATGCCCGCCACGGCGGTCGCACCGCCCGCCATCTGCAGGCCCAGCTGCCAGGTCGAGGTGGCCAGTTGCTCGCCGAACACCGTGGCCGCGATGACCACCGCGGTGATCGGCGCGAGGGTGCCGAGGACCGGCAGGCTGAGGGAGAGCGCACCCGAACTGAACGCGCTCTGCCCGAGCAGCGCGCCCACCAGGCCGGCCAGCAGCAGCGCATACGGCTCCCAGGTGGCCAGGAACCCCAGCCCGCGCATGGACGCCACGTCCACGGTTGCCTTGGCCAGCGCGTCCAGGACCCCGTAGATGGAGCCGGCCGCGGCGGCCAGCCAGACCACCCGGGCCTTCCCGCGGACCCGCAGCCCGGCCAGCGCGGACAGCGCGCTGAGCAACCCGGCCGCCAGGAACAGCGGTGCCCAGTCGGCCAGGGTCGGGGCCCCGACTCCCCCGGTGGGCGTGGCGACGGCCAGGAAGATCACGATGCCGGCCGCCACCGCCATGGCGCCGATCCCATCCTGGAGGGTGAGCCGGCGCCGTTGCCTGCGGGCGATCAGCGGCAGCGCGAACAGCACATCCAGCGATGCCAGCGGCTGGACGAGCGCCAGCGGCCCGAACGCCAGTGCGAGCGCCAGGATCAGGAAGGACATCGCGTCCAGGCCGATCCCGGCCAGCCAGCGTGGCCTGCGGGCCAGGTCCAGCAGCAGCCGGGGGCGCATCACCTCGTCCGCACCTGACGCCCTGGCCACTGACTGCTGCACGATCGAGGCCACCGCGAAGCAGAAGGCCGCGGCCACCGCGGCGACGACCGCGATCACCGTTGTCACCAGTCGTTCCCCATTCAGCAGGCATGCCCTCCCCGGGGCAACCACAACCCCCGCTGAAAACATCCCCAGGGTTCCCGGCGGCGGCCCGCCCGGCTCAGAAGTCCACCCAGCTGCCGGCGCCCAGCCGCGCTGCTTTCCGGTACGCGCCCAGTGCCGCGGCCAGGTCTTCCACTGCCATGCCCAGCGATTCGAACACCGTGATCTCGCTGTCGGCGGTGCGGCCCGGTGCCGTCCCGGTGAGCAACTCCCCGATCTCCGCGCGGACGTGCCCGGCCCCGATCACGCCCTCCGCCATGGCCAGCCGCACGTCCCCCGACTCGGCCAGCGCGGCCTCGCGGCTGTCGGTGAACACCGCCGCGGCCGCCATGGTCGCGGAATCGAGTTCCCGCATTTCGGGCAGGCACGCCCCCACGGCGTTGATGTGGCGGCCTGATCACCGTCCGCAGCGGCTGGTACACCTCCCCACCGGCCAGCGCAGCCAGCGCCTCGCGGATGAGCTGCGCGCACTCTCCGTAGGGCAGCAACTCGCGCACCTCGCGAGCGCTCAGCACGAGCAGTTTCACGCCATCCTCCTCCCCCCGGGCGTGCTGCGTGGCTGGCCGGCTAGCTGGTCGGCTTGTCGTCACCGACCAGCGCGAGGATCTTGTTCACGCCGTCCGCGATCTGCTGCTGCCGGCCCGGCATGTCCTTGCTCGCGAAGTTGTCCAGCATCGCCAGCACCTTGTTCTGGCCTTGCGGGATAGCCAGCTGCTGCTTGGCCATCTCGTGCAGCGCGAGCAGGGTCTCATGGTCGGCGATCGCCCGCCGTCTGCACCCGGTTGGCACTCACCTGAAGCGAGATCATGATCGACAGCTGCGGCAGGTTCAGCCAGCTGGTACCGCGGACATTATGCGCGGTGACGAGCTTGGGGACGTGCAGCTCAGGCGCCCGGCGGATCTCCTCCGCGCGCTCTGCGGCCCGCTGGGCGGCACGCCTGGTGGCCCGGACCGCCGCGGCAGCGGTGGGCGCCGTGGCAATGTGCGGGGATGGAGGACCCGCCCCGTCAGGTGGCGTTGCCGGGCCGGCCCCGTCAGGTGGCGTTGGGCGGCTGCTTCCCTCAGGTAGGGTCACGTTGTCGGCCATGAGGGTGGACCTCCCGGGTGTGCTGGACGGGATCCCCGGCGGGGGCGCCAGTGCCAGTGCCAGTGCCAGTGCCAGTGCCAGAGATGATGCCGCACAACGTAGCGCGGCAAGGTGCCGCGAACCATCACCCGTTACCTCATTGTCCCCGCTGCTCCCCGGCGGCCCTGGGCCGGGGCCCGGCCATCGAGGAGGCCCCCGACATGGACGCAGAATTCACCGTCAACGGAGTGCCGCGGCAGGTGGCCGGCGCCGGGGAGCGCACCCTGCTCGAGGTGCTGCGCGACGACCTCGGCATCACCGGGCCCAAGTACGGCTGCGGTGAGGGCGAATGCGGGGCGTGCACGGTGCTGATCGGCCGCCGGGCAGTGCAGGCGTGCAGCACGCCTGCGCGGGAGGCGGCGGGCCAGCGGATCACCACGGTCGAGGGCCTGGCCGAAGACGGCATGCTGCATCCGGTGCAGCAGGCGTGGCTGGAAACCAGGGCGATGCAGTGCGGCTACTGCACGCCCGGCTGGCTGACCGCCACCGCGGCCCTGCTCGCCCAGTTGCCGCATCCCGACGACGAGCGCATCGACGCCGCCCTGCGCGGTCATGTCTGCCGCTGCTGCACCTACCCGCGGATCCGCCGGGCGGTGCACCGGGCCGCCGAGCTGATGGAACATCCCGAGGAGCTGCTGCCGGTCCCCGCGGGTACCGATGCTGCCAGCGCCGCCGGCAGCCTGGACAACCTGGACAGCCTTCCGCTGGACCGGGCGCCCCGGACCGCTGAGTCGTTCTTCGCGGCCCTGCCCGACGGCCTGGTCGCGGTGGCCGAGGACGACCCGGCCGGCGGCGGCTGGTCGACCAGCACGGACGCATGGGTGCACGTGGCCGCCGACGGCACGGTGACCGCGTTCACCGGGAAGGTGGACGGCGGGCAGGGCACCCGGTCCGCGTTGGGCACCGTGGTCGCCGAGCAGCTCGCCGTCCCGGCCAGCCAGGTTCGTGTGGTGATGGGGAACACCAGCGTGTCCCCCTTCGACATGGGCACCTTCGGCAGCCGGTCGATGCCGGACGCGGCCCCGCGGCTGCGCCGGGCGGCGGCTGGCGCGTGCCGGGTGCTCCACGAGGCGGCGGCGCAGCGGTTCGGGATACCCCCGGCGAGCCTGAGTGCGGCCGGCGGCGTGGTGGCCGGCCCGGACGGCGCGCCCGCGGCGTCCTACGGTGAGCTGCTGACCGGGGTCAGGCGGGTGGAGATGGTGCCCGCCGACGAGCCTGTCAGCCCCCGGTCCGGGCCCGGCGCCGCAAGGCCTGCCCAGGAGACCGGCGCCGCAAGGCCTGCCCAGGAGACCGGCGCCGCTGCGGCCGATGCGGTTACCGGGCGCAAGCGCTTCCCCGCTGACCTGAGCCTGCCGGGCATGCTGCACGGCTGCGTGCTCCGCCCCCCGGCGTACGGCGCCCGGCTGCGCACCGCGGACCTGACAGCGGCCGAGGCGCTGCCCGGGGTAACTGTGCTGCGCGAGGACGATTTCATCGGTGCCGTGGCCGCCGAGCGCCGCGCGGCACAGCAGGCGGTCGAGGCGGTCAGCTGCGAGTGGGCGGCCGGGCCGCAGCCGGACCGGGCGCAGCTGGAGGCCTACCTGCGGGAGCACCCTGCGGACGGGGTGGGCTGGGGTGCCCCGTTCCGCGACACGGCCGGCGACGTCGATACCGCGCTGGCTCAGGCCGCGACCCGGCTCACGGCCACTTACCGCGCCGCCTACATCGCGCATGTCCCGCTGGAGCCCAGGTCAGCGCTTGCCCGCTGGGCGGATGGCCGTCTCACCGTGTGGGTGGGCAGTTCGACGCCGTTCCGGGCCAGGAGCGAGCTCGCGGACGCGCTGCACGTGGCCGAGCAGGACATCCAGGTGATCGTGCCGGACTACGGCGGCGGCTTCGGCGGGAAGCACGGCGCCACCGTCGCGCTGGAGGCGGCGCGGCTGGCCCGCGCGGCCGCGCGGCCGGTCAAGGTGGCCTGGACCCGGGAGGACGAGTTCCGCTGGGGCTACCTGCGGCCGGCGGCCGTCATCGACGTCTCCAGCGGCGTGGACGCGTCCGGGATGCTCACCGGCTGGTCCTTCACCAATATCAACTCGGGGCAGGCGGGCATTCTCACCCCCTATCGCATCCCGCACCGCCGCATCGCCTACCAGCCCGCGCTCTCCCCGCTCCCCCAGGGCTCCTACCGGGCGCTGGCGGCAACCGCCAACCACTTCGCGCGCGAGTCTCACATGGATGAGCTGGCGCTCCGGCTCGGCGAGGACCCGCTGGAGTTCCGGCTGCGCCACCTCGACGACGACCGGCTGGCCGAGGTGTTCCGCACCGCGGCGGACCGGATCGGATGGCAGCGGACGGGCGGCGGGACCGCGGACGGGGCCGTTACCGGGACCGGGATCGCCGGCGGCCTGGAGAAGGACGGCCGCGTGGCCACCGCGGCCAGGGTCCGGGTGGACGCGCGCACCGTCACGGTCGAGCGGCTGGTCACCGCCTTCGATTGCGGCGCGATCGTGAGTCCCGCCGACCTCGCCAACCAGGTCGAAGGCGGCACCGTGATGGGCCTTGGCGGGGCGCTCCTGGAAGAGATCGACTTCGCGGCGGGCCGGATCCGCAACGCTTCGCTCGCCGAGTACCGGCTGCCCAGGCTGCCTGACGTTGGCGAGGTGGAGGTCATCCTGATCGACCGGCCAGAGCAGCCTTCCGCGGGCGGTGGTGAAGCGCCGATCATGGCCGTGGCACCGGCTATCGCGAACGCGATCGCCGACGCCTGCGGCGTGCGGCTGCGGGCAATGCCGCTGCGTCTGCCATGATCACGGAATCCTGTCCGGCACAGTGCCGGACAGGATTCCGTGATCATGATGCCAGGCTAGGTAATAAAGAACTCGAACGGAACCAGCGGCCGGTGCCGGGCTGTTCCTGGCCAGGCATGGGTGACTCCCGGCGAGGCATGGGTGACTCCCGGGCGGGCGGGGCTGACTCCCCCGGCAGCCTGGAAATGCGGGCCATCAAGGCGGCGTCCGCACGGATCTCCGCCTCGGTCGGCGACAGCGAGATGACCACGGTCAGGACGAACGCGAGGATGCTGATGCCGACGATGAGCGGCAGCAGGAACGCCTGCGCGCTGACGCCGCCCTGCATCCCGGCGAGCATCCCTGGATTCTGGACGCCATAAACGTGCATCGCTGCTATGCCTGTGTAGTGCATCCCGCTGACCGCCACCCCCATGATCAGGGACGCGGCCAGGGTTGACCACACGGTGGTCAACCGCAGCGCCGCCCAGAGCGCGGCCGTCCCGGCCACGACCGCGATGATCACCGAGAGCAGTACCAGGGCGTTGTCGTAGCGGACCGTGTCAGGCATGAGCATCGCCGCCATGCCGATGTAGTGCATGCTCGCGACGCCGCATCCGATGATCAGCCCGCCCAGCAGCAACGGCCGCCGGCGCGTGCTGCCGAACCCGACGATGAGCAGGCCGATGCCGACTACCACCAGGGCGATCAGCATGGACAGGACAGTGATCGGCACGCTGTAGGTGATGTTCTGGCCGGGAATGGCGAACCCGAGCATGGCAACGAAATGCATCACCCAGATGCCCGTGGTCGCGATGGACACCGTGGCCAGCAGCAGCCAGCGGGCGCGGGACGCGCCATGCGACACGCGGGCCCGGCTGGTGCACCGCAGACCGAGGAAACAGCCGAGGCAGGACATCACGTAGCCGAGCACGGGCGTCGTCAGCCCATACGAGAAATTGTTGACGTGCACCATGATTTAGCGGGCCCTCCCCTCTGAACCGGGGACCCCAGCCCCAGCCCAGCCCGTTAACGCTGCGTTTAGCCTTGCATGACGGACCGCAGCCAGTGATGCGTTCTTACCAATTCGTAACATCAGCAGGAAGTGACGTCGATCACACAGCAACGGCGCCAAACACTAGATATGCATGCCCCCATCCACCGGCAGCGTGGCGCCGGTTACGAAGGAACTGTCCGTACTGGCCAGGTAGAGCACGGAGCGGGCGATCTCCTCGGCGCATGCGTGCCGCGCCAACGGGATCCGGGCGTCGAAGATGCGCGCCGCGACGTCCGGCGGGGCGCCGGTCGCGGAGACTTCGATGGCCCGCTGGAACTCCGTGTCGGTCGGCCCCGGGTGCAGCGTGTTCACCCTGATCCCGCGGCCGGCCATCTCCTTGGCCGCGGTCCGCATCAGCCCTACCTGTGCGTGCTTGGCCGTGGCATAGGCACAGATGCCCGCGTCGGAGGTGAGTCCCACCACACTGGAGTTGATGATCACGCTGCCGCCGTCGCGCATCCCGGGCAGGCCATGCTTGAGCAGGAAGAAGGCGCCCAGCACGTGCACGTCGAGGACCCGGCGGAAGACGTCGGCCGGGTACTCGGTGATGGGCGCGATGTCCCCGCTGATGCCCGCGTTGCTGAACAGGATGTCAAGGCCGCCGAACCGGCCGGTCGCCTGCCGCAGCGCCGCCGCGACCTCGTCCTCGACCGTTACGTCGGTGACGCTGCAGTCAGCCACGTCCGGGCCCAGTTCGGCCACGGCTGTCTCCAGGCGGCTGCGGACGAGCCCGGCCAGGTGAACGCGGGCTCCCTCCGCGACGAACAGCCGGGCCGTGGCCAGGCCGATGCCGCTCTCGCCGCCGGTGATCAGGGCGACCTTGTTGTCCAGCCGTGCCATGACGGCTCCTCCTTATACCCGGGTGGGACTGTCTTCCTGGCCGCTCATACCGGTGCCACATGCACGCTGACCACCGCCGAGCGACCGTTCCTGACCTGGGCAAGGGCCTCGCCCAGCGTCTCCGGCAGGCGGCCGGCGGCGGTCACCGTGCGCGCGTACGCGCCGCCTGCCGCGGCGGCCACCTCCGCCAGGTCCGCCTCGGGCTGGAAGCTGGCCGCGAACCCGCCGCCAGCGACTTCCCCGGATGGGTGCACGGCCAGCGTGGACAACGAGGGCGCCCGCCAGCCCTGGTTGTCGAAGATGACGGTGAGCGACGGCGCCTGGTAGCGGCGTGCCATCCACTGCGCGGATGACGGCACACCGAACAGGTAGGACCCGTCGCCGACCAGGCTCACCACGGTGCGCTCCGGTGCGGCCAGCTTGGCGCCGACGGCCGCGCCCCCGGACCAGCCGAGCGAGCCGCCCCCGCTGCCGATCAGCGAGCCCGGGCGGCTGGCCCGCAGGTGCTCGCTGACCACCTGGTAGTTGGTGATGGCCTCGGTGAGGAAGAGGGCATCGGGTCCGGCCGCTTCCCGGACACAGGCGACCAGGTATTCGGGCGTGACGCTGCCATCCGGGGCGGGCTGCTCCCGCGCGGCCCACCGGGCGCGCTGCGTGTCATGCGCGGCACGCACCCGGATGGCACGCGCGGCCACAGCGGCGGGATCCAGCCGGCCGCGCCCGGCCAGGCGGCCAGCCAGCTGCCGGACCGCGGTCCTCAGGTCCGCCGCGGCGTACCGGGTAGCCGGCACGTGCCACAGCGGCAGCTGCACCTTGAGCGGGTCGACGTCGATGACATAACTGCGGGCGGCGGCGTCCGGGCGGTTGCGGCTCGGAATCCACGGCACGTCGCTGCCCAGCACGAGGATCAGGTCCGCGCCGGCGAGCAGCGGGTTCTGCTCGGGGCTGTTCCACTGGTAGCCGAGGTGCAGCGGGTGATCGTCGGGGAAGTTGACCCGCATCGGCACCGACTCGATCACCCCGATGGCGGCCAGCTCGCAGAGCGCGGCCAGTTCGCCCACTGCGGCCGGGTCGCGGCCGAGGTAGGAGGTGACGACCAGCGGGGCCTGTGCCTCCTCGACGGCGGCGGCGATCTCGTCCACCACCTCAGCCGCCAGCGCGGCCGGCGCCACCGGGTCCCACCAGGCGCCCTGCGCCGGCTGGGGCGGCAGCTGCTCCTCCAGCACCTCGCGCGCGGCCACCAGGTAGACCGGGCCGGCCGGCTCGCTGCGGGCGATCTGCATGGCCCGCGCCACCAGCTGCTTGACGTTGCGCCCGGTGCGGATCTCGTGGTCGTACTTGGCGTAGCCGCGCAGCATGCCACGCTGGTCCGCGCTGTCCTGCAGCCAGTGGATGAACTCGGTGCGGCTGCCGGGAAGCTCACCCTCCTGGGTCATTGGTGAGAGCCCGGCGAAGATCAGCACCGGCACCCGGCCCCTGGAGGCGTTGTGGATGGCACCGCCGAGGTTCTGGGTGCCGCAGTCCACGTGCACCAGGACCGCCTGCGCGTCGCCGCTGACCTGCGCGTATCCCTGGGCGGCGCTGAGCGCCACGCTCTCGTGCGGGGACAGGATCAGCTCCGGGAGCGCGTGCAGGGTGCCTGACCGGCGGGCCAGGGCGTAGGCCTCCATGATGCCGGTGTGGTCGCTGCCAAGGTTCGCGAAGGCGAAGCGGACGCCCGCCTCACGCAGCGCCTCCAGGAACGCGGTGCTGGTCGTGTAACCGGGACCGGTCATGAGGATCTCCCGGGCGCGCGGACCCGGTAGCCCACCGGTAGCAGCGACCAGCCACGGCGGCCAGCCACTCCGGTGCCGAGCCCGCCGATCACCACCATGAACAGCATGTCGGCGCTGTAGTTCACGTTGAACACGGTGGCCGGGTCGATGTACAGGGTGCTGATGATCAGCATGCCGCCGACGGCCCCGAACCCCAGCGCCGCGAGCACGTACGCCAGCCAGCGCGTTCGCCGCACCTCCACGCCCATCAACGCCGCCATGCTCACCAGCAGGAACAAGGTGACGAGCGCCTGGGTGATCCCGGTCCCGGCGAGGTAGGGCAGCACGGCGAGCACGGCCAGCGCCAGCGCCGCGGTGACCGTGCTGACCGTCGAGGGCAGGCTCCAGCGGCTCACCGCCAGCGCGGTCCCCGGCTCGGGGCGAGTGCTTACCGGTGCCATCATCTCTCCCTGTCAGCCCGCTGCCTCGGGCGTGCCGAGCAGACCCTGCGGGCGTACCACGAGGACCACCAGGAACAGCAACTGCGAGGCGAGCGTGGCGTAGGGCACGCTCACCTGCGAGACGAGGACCTGGGTTACCCCGAGCAGCGTGCCGCCGAGCAGGGTGGCCCAGAGCGAACCGAGACCACCGATGATCACCGCCTCGAACGCGAAGATCAATGTGAGTGCACCCAATGTTGGGTACACGCCGGTTGTGACCGCGTTCAAAGTGCCCGCCATCGTGGCGGCCGCGATCGCGATCCCGGTCACCGACGCGAACAGCGGCGTCCTCGAACCGGATCCAGGCCCGGATGATACCTGACAGACATCTTGCGGGAGGGCCTCAATCGAGGCGATACACCCGACGCGCGTTCCCGCCGCCGATCATGGCCGCCACCCGCAGCGCGTCAGCCTGGCTCAAGTCGCCATCGGTCACCCATTCGCCGAGCACACGTGCGGTTGCCCGGCGCCAGAGCCGGGCGCCCAGGTAATGCAGTTCGGCCGGCCCCCATGCGTCCGAGGAGAACAGGACCTTGGCGAACGGGGCCAGTTCCAGCGACTCGGCCACCACGGCCGCAGCCCGCGCGCCGACGTGGTTGATGGCCAGCCCGACGTCGAGGTAGACGTGCGGGTACGCGCTGGCCAGGTGCCCAGCCCCGCGGTGATAGGGGTAGCAGTGCAGCAGCATGACCGGTACCCCGCGCGGTTCCGCCCGCTCCAGGAAGCCGCGCAACAGCAGTGGATCGCACCGGCGCAGGTCCGCGTCGGGATCGCCGAACCCGGTGTGCATCTGGAGCGGCAGGCCCTGCTCCAGCCCGGCCCAGAGCAGGTGGCGCAGCAGGACCTGATCCTCGACCCGGACGGCCCCGGTAGCGCCGATCCGGAGCAGCCACCGGCCCGCCGCCGCGGCCACTTCCGCCGCGGTGGGCGGCTCGGGGTCGAAATCGAGCCCGAACCGGTAGCCGATGATGCTCTTCAGGCCGACGGCCCCGGTGGCCTGCTCGCTCAGCGCCGCCGCGAAGCGCCCCGCGAACCCGGCCGCAGTCCCGTCACCGGCCAGCACCACCTGCTCCGCCACGGTCTCCAGCCGGACGATCTCATCCGCCCGCGCCCCGGCAGCGTCCCGCATGCCCGCCAGGCCGAGCATGCCCGGAGCCAAGTAGCCGGTGTCGAGCAGGAAGTGACTGGTCCCGCTCGCCCGCAGCAGCAGCCGGGTCACCTCCGCGGCGCCGAGGCCGGACCGCCGCGCCAGGTAGTCGGCGGGCGCGGCCAGCGGCTCCAGGTCCAGGACCGGGGCGCACCAACGCCGGATGGTCATGCCCAGCTGCGAATCGAACTGGCTCATCCAGGGCGGGACCGGCCGGTCCGACTCGGTGATCAGCCCCTCGAACTCGCCAGCCCCCAGTTCGGTCGCCAGCGCCGGGTGCACGTGATGGTCCACCAGGCCGATCGCCGCGATGCCCCGCTCCAGCGGAGTGCCTTCAGCCATTCGCCGCTGCGACCTCCAGTCCCGCGGGGGTTCCCTTAGCTCTCGCGCGGGATGACGTAGACGCCACGGCCTGGCACGGTGCGGGCCAGCCCTTCATTGCGGAGCACCCGCAGTGCCTTCTCGGCGGTCCCCTTGGCCACGCCGTGCTCTTGCATCAGCGCATTGATCGACGGCAGCGGGTACCCCCGGCTTGATCCGCCCGGACGTGATCTCCTCGCGCAGGATGGCGGCCAACTGTAGGTAGACAGGCTCGCCACTGAGGTGATCAACAGGCACCTGACCAGCGTAGGAATACCATGCGATACAAGATACTCAGGGGCTCCTTGGGTACCCTAGGTACCGCGGGTGCGGGTTAGAGCGAACCCCGCAGCTTGGAGTGCTTTGACGAGACGGGCGCCGGTTACCGTGGGCAGCTGCGGGTTAGGCAACCTCTAGGTCCAGCGTGCGGGCGAGCTGCTCAGGTACGCCGTCCTCATCAATGACCATCTGGACAGCCTCGCGCAGGTCAGCGACAGCCTCCTCGGGGGTCGGGCCATAACCGTTCGCCCCGCCACTAGAGCCGAGCCAGGCGTGCGCGCACCAGATGCCGTCTTCATCTTGTTCCAGCGTGTACGGCACGTGAACAGTCTTCGCCTGGGCGCTCATCGTGATCGTCTCCCTCCACCTACCAGTAGAGAGTAGTGCCCACAAAGTACACCAGAGTATCGGCCGGCAATGCTCGGCAACACTCGGTAAGTGAACCGCACGTCAGAGATGGTGCAGGAGCGTTCCGGCTGGCCGGTTCGGTGCCCTGATCAGATCTTGGTGAAGTGCTGGAAGCATTCCCAGGCCACGTCCGCGCCGGCGAATTCCGCCGCCTCGGACCGCTTCACCGCCAGATAGGCCCGGCGGCGCAGCGGTCCGAGCGCCTTCATCAGCAGGTCATCCGCGGCCAGTGCGTTCAGGGCGCCGTCCAGCGACGACGGCAGGCGATGGGCACCACGCGCCAGGCGCTCGGCGTCGGTCAGGGTGGCCGGGTCCACGTTCACCGCTTCGCCGGGGTCGAGCTTGCGCCGGATGCCGTCCAGGCCGGCCTGGATCACGGCGCCCAGCGCGAGATAGGGGTTGGCGCTCGAATCGGACGGCTTGAGCTCCAGGTTGACCGTGCCTGCCGCATTACCGAGCATCGGGGAGCAGATGCGCACCGCCGCCTCGCGGTTGTCCATCCCGTACACGGTGTAGGCGCTGCTCCACATCTGGGGCGCCAGGCGGCGGTAGCTGTTGACGCTTCCGCAGGTCAGCGCGGTAAGAGCAGGCAGATGCGCGAGCAAGCCGCCGATGAAGTGGTAGCCGACCCCGGACAGCCGGTACCGGTCGTCCGGGTCGTAGAACACGGCCTGCTCCCCCGGCCCGGTGTCCGTCAGCGAGATATGCAGGTGCGCCCCGTTGCCGGCCTGATCCGGGACGGGCTTGGGGGCCAGGCTGGCCCACAGCCCCCGGCGGAATGCCACACCGCGCACCGTCTCCCGGTACAGCACGTGGTTGTCGGCCGCACGCAGCGCTGGCGCGTGCCGGATCGTCACTTCCTGCTGCCCGTGGCCCAGTTCCGGGTAGTAGTGCTCGACCTGCAGCCCCTGCTTCTGCAATGCCGCCACCAGGTCCATCGTGTAGTCATGCGCCAACTGGAACCCGGTCGAGGAATAGCAGAGGCTGTCGTCCGCCGGGACCAGCCGGTCCGGGCCGCCGTCGGGATCGGGCTCGCGGCGGCCCAGGGTGAACTCGGGTTCGAAGGCGGCATTGACCGCGTACCCCTCCGTGTCCAGGTCGGCGATCGCCTGCTTCAGGAAGGTGCGCGCGCAGCCGTCCCAGGGCTCACCTCCGGGCTGGACCAGGTCCGCCACCATCGCGCCGGCTCCTGGCGCGTACGGCAGGGCGACGAACGTCGCCGGGTCGGGCATGATGCGGACCTCGCCGACCGGGCCCATCCCGTCGACCGGCTGGAGATGATCCAGCATCGACATCGCCATCATGGCGACGGTATGCCCGATGCCGGTGACCAGCCGGGTGGGCAGCATGGCCGCGGACGCGGACTTACCGCGGATGATCCCGCCGTGATCGGCATAGAGGAACCGGACCAGCGCGATGTGCTCTGCGTCGGCCCGCTCGACGACCGCCTCGATGGTGTCGGGGCCGGGCACGGCCGCTGTCGCTGCTGCCAGAAAGTCGCTCATGGGTCAGGGGTAGCATGAGCGGCCCGGCTCGTACAGGACATTGCACACAGCAGCCGGAAGCGGCGCCGGCGCCGGTCCCGGCGTGCCGCCCGGAGCCGCCGGCGACGGCGGCCGGCCTGGTGCCAGGCAGCGTGCCCGCCGTCCTCCCCGGCCTCATTGACACTGGCAGCCGTCATCACCTAGATTCACAATGTTCGAGCACAGAACTGCTGTGCGTAAAGCGAACGTCCATTCACCTGGCGGAATCCTTCATCTGAGGCAAGGTCGCCATCGGCGGTCAAGGAGCACCCGTGACATTTCTCGACGAGGCGACGTGGCGCGGCAGGGCATTCACGAGCGGCTGGAAGGCAGTGTCCGGGGGCGAGGCCCCCGTCGTCGAGCCGGCCACCGGGAAGGAACTCGGCCGGGTGGGCGTGGCCGCTCCCGCGGACATCGCCGCGGCGGCCGCGGCGGGCGCGGCGGCCCAGCCCGCGTGGGCGGCGCTGCCGCATACCGAGCGCTCCGCCATCCTGCGCCGGGCTGGTGACATCTGGAAGGCGAACGCCGCGGAGATCGAGGGCTGGAGCATCCGCGAGGGCGGCAAGATCGGCCCCGCCGCGCAATTCGAGACGCATGTGGCGACCGAGGAGATCTACGAAGCCGCCACTCTCCCGTCCCGGCCCTACGGTGAGCTGCTGCCTGCCGAATCGCCCCAGCTGAGCTGGGCGGAGCGGGTGCCGGTGGGGGTGGTGGGGGTCATCTCGCCATTCAACTTCCCGCAGATCCTGGCTATCCGCTCGGTCGCCCCCGCCCTCGCCCTCGGCAACGCGGTGGTGCTGAAGCCGGACCCGCGCACCGCGGTGTGCGGCGGTGTGGTGCTCGCCCGGGTCTTCGAGGAAGCTGGCCTGCCCGAGGGGGTGCTGCACGTGCTGCCCGGCGGCCCCGACGCCGGCGAGGCGCTGATCACCGAGCCCCTGGTCCGGGTCATCTCGTTCACCGGGTCGACGGCAGTGGGCCGGCACGTCGGCGCGCTGGCCGGCCAGCACCTGAAGCGGGCGCACCTGGAACTCGGCGGCAACTCGGCGCTGATCGTGCTGGACGACGCTGACCTGGAGAAGGCCGCGTCGGCTGGCGCGTGGGGCTCCTTCCTGCACCAGGGCCAGATCTGCATGACCACCGGGCGCCACCTGGTGCACGAATCCGTCTACGACGACTACGTCGCCGCCCTCGCGGGCAAGGCCAGCCACCTGCCCGTCGGCGACCCGAACAGCGGCCAGGTCGCGCTCGGCCCCATCATCGACGAGCGGCAGCGTGACAAGATCCACGGCCTGGTCACCGCGAGCGTCGAGGCGGGCGCCCGGCTCGCCGCGGGTGGCACCTACGAGGGGCTGTTCTACCAGCCCACCGTGCTGGCCGAGGTCGCGCCCGCCATGCCCGCGTACGCCAACGAGGTGTTCGGCCCGGTGGCCCCGGTCATCCGCTTCTCCACCGCCGACGAGGCGGCCGAACTGGCCGCGGACACCGAGTACGGGCTGTCGCTGGGCATCCTCACCAAGGATGTGCTGCGCGGCCTGGACCTGGCGCGGCGCATCCCGACCGGCATCGTGCACATCAACGACCAGACGGTGGACGACGCACCCAACACGCCGTTCGGCGGCATCGGCGCGTCGGGCACGGGCGCGCGCTTCGGCGGGACCGCGAACCTGGACGCCTTCACCGACACCCGCTGGGTCACCATGCGCGGCGAGATCGCACCCTATCCCTTCTAGATCACCTCTGGCAGAACATGCGCACCCAGGTAGGCATCGTCGGCGCCGGCCCGGCGGGGCTGCTGCTGTCCCATCTGCTGGCGCTGCGCGGGATCGACTCCGTGCTGGTGGAAACCCGCAGCCGCGCCTACTGCGAGGCACGCCAGCGCGCGGGCGTGCTGGAGGACGGCAGCGTCGCGCTGCTCCGCGAGGCAGGGCTGGCGGGCCGGCTCGACCGGGAGGGACTGGAACACGGCGGGATCCACCTGCAGTTCGCGGGTGAGCGGCGGCACATCGACTTCCGGGACCTGACCGGCGGGCGGACCGTCACCGTCTACGCGCAGACCGAGGTCGTGAAGGACCTGATCGACGCCCGGCTGGCCGCTGGCGGCTACCTGGAGTTCGAGGTCACCGGCACCGAGGTGGATGACCTGGATACCGGCCACCCGGTGCTCCGGTACACCAGCGCGGACGGGACGCCCTGCGAGGTGACCTGCGACGCGATCGCCGGGTGCGACGGCTTCCACGGGATCTGCCGGCCAGCCTTCCCGGCTGGCCTGCTCACCATCACCGAGCGCGACTACCCGTACGCGTGGCTGGGCATCCTGGCCGATGTCCCGCCGTCCACCGACGAGCTGATCTACGCCCATCACCCCGACGGCTTCGCCCTGCACAGCCTGCGCAGCCCGCTGATCAGCCGGCTGTACCTGCAGGTCCCCCCGGATGAGGACATCGCCGCCTGGCCGGATGAACGGATCTGGGCGCAGCTGCAGCGGCGGTTCGCGCTACCCGGCTGGGAGCTGAAGGAAGGTCCCATCCTGGACAAGGGCATCACGCCGATGCGCAGCTTCGTCAGCGCGCCGATGCGCTATGGACGGATCTTCCTGGCCGGCGACGCCGCGCACATCGTGCCGCCCACCGGGGCCAAAGGGCTCAACCTGGCCCTCGCTGACGTCGCCGTGCTCGCCGACGCTCTCGAGAACCTGCTGCACGGCGACCCGGCCCTGGCCGACGCCTACTCTGCCACCTGCCTGAACCGGGTCTGGCGGTCCACCCACTTCTCCTGGTGGATGACGTCCATGCTGCACACCGCGCCGGGGGCGGATGCGATGGAAACCGAGCTGCAGCTCGCCCAGCTCCGCTACGTCACCACCTCGCGTGCCGCGGCCACGTCACTGGCCGAGAACTACACCGGCTACCCGCCGCATCGCTGAGCCCCGTCCGGTCAGCGGTCGCGCAGCCCCGCGCCAGTCAGCCAGCGTGCAGCCCCTTGCGCGCGTACACCGTGTCGTGCCACGCGTGCTTGTAGACCCGCACGAAATTGGCCGCGAAGTAGGCCCTGAGCTGCGGAGTCCAGGCGACCCTGCGGTAGGCGTTGTAGGACAGCCAGACGTACTGCGCATGGTCGAACTCGCTGCGCCACAGCGCCTCGACGGCTGGGACGTTGCCAGCTCCGGTACCCGGCTTGAGACCGTTGGAGAAGGCCAGGTCGCTGCCCAGGCCGTCCAGCATGCGCGGGCAGCCGGGCACGTCAGAGAAGAACCGGTTGGCCATCAGCAGGTAGGACACCTGGTCCGTGGCGACGCACGCACCACGCGGGATGATCCGGTCGACCACCGGGGCGACCGGCCCGAGAGGCAGTCGCAGGTGGGACTCGAAGCTCCCCTGATCCATGACGAGTACCGCGATCGCCAGGGCGGCCACCGCGGTGGCCGGCTTCCACAGCCGCTGGGCCTCGGCGGCGGGCAGCCATGCCGTGCCCTTCCCGGCCACCTCAAGCAGGCGGGCCGCTGGCAGCGCGAGGGAGAGCCCGAAGAAGGGCACCAGGAACGCGGTGAAGTGGTAGTGGAACTGGTCGGGCCACAGGAACATGACCACCACCACCACGCAGGCGACCAGGGCGAACCAGTCCAGCGCGGGCGGCGGACGGTGGCTGATCCTCCACGCCGCGGCGATCGCGGCCGCCACGACGGCGACCAGCACCAGCGTGGCCAGATCTATCACGAGGAGGGGGTGGGCCGGCAGGTGGATGTTGACGATCCCGAGCATGTTGCTCAGCCGGGCACCCAGCGGAACCCGTGTCGACCCGGCCCGCGGTGCCACCTGGGCGACATAGAGGCTCTGGTAGAACCGCTTCGGTGCGGCGGCGGCGAACGGGAGGACCGGGACCAGGAAGCCGGCGGCGACTCCGCCCGCGAACACGCCGAGCCGCCTGACCTGCGGCAGCAGCATCACTGCCAGCACGACGACCGGGAAGATGGCCCACACCTCGACGGCGCCCGCGAAGCCGAATGCCACGCCGCCCCAGAAGAGCCGCTTGCCGCTGCCGGTCAGGCGATCGGCGTCGAACAGGGCCAGCGCGCCGATCAGGCAGAAGAGCACCAGCCACGGCTCGACCAGCACGGTGCGGGCCGTCAGCACGCCGTCCGGGTAGACCGCAACGATCCCGCAGGCCACGATCACGGCGAGCGTGCCCCGGTGCCGGATCAGCAGGCCCACCAGGAAGATGCCGGCCGTACTCGCGAGGGTGGTCAGCAGCCGGCCGGCGGCCATGGCGGTGGCGGTCCCGGTCACCTTGGACAGCAGCGCGGCAGGCAGCATCAGCAGGGTGATCCCGGGCGGCTGGACCAGGATGAAGCCGCGGTACGGCAGCAACCCGTGCACCAGGTCCACCGCGCTGCCGAAATAAGGGCCGTCGTCGTATTCGGTGACCCCCGTCAGGTAGCCGGGCCGGCTCAGCAGGAGCAGCCTGAGGCCCAGGCCCAGCACGGTACAGATGGCGATCGCCGCGTTGACCGGGGTGAGCCAGCCAGGCCGGCCGGCCGGGGGCACGGCCCCGGCATCGCTCTGCCGTCCGCCGGGCTGCTCGCTGGCTGTCGGCCTCGCAATCGCTCCGCTCACAGCTGGTTGCTCCATCAGCCCTTCTCGCCTGGACCGCGCTGCATCTGTGCACAGCGCCGCACCGATGACCGCACTGCTAGTGATGAACCGCACTGGAATTATGAAGTGCACTGGAACTACGAAGCGCACCAGGTGAGGACTCGGCTGGGGAGAGAACAACGCTCCCCGGGCGGGGCTCGGCGTGCGCTGAGCAGCCGCTAGGCGACCGACACCAGATGCTACCGGATGAACATGCCACCCAAAACCGGATGCAAAGGCTTCATACGGTGCGGGTATCCCTCAACTGGTGCACTCTGCGCAACCGTCGCAGCCGGTCCTGGCGCCAGCGCGTCACCCGGCCACGATTGGGGACGTTCAGGAACCGGCTGATCATGCTGGTCACAGCCGTCTTAGCGGGTATTTTCCAGCCCAGCGCCGAGGCCTCTCGGCCGCGGCGCGCGGCGCGTTCGCGCGCGGATCACTGCGATGACGTTTGGGTAACATCTGCCCGCGCCACGTCGGCCAGCCCACTGCGGCCTCCCGGCGGCGGCACCCACATCCAGTCCCAGCCAGCACGCCTCCGTGGTGGCCACCATCCCCGTGCTCATCCTGTTCGCGCTGATCGAGCGGCGGGTGGTGAGCGGCCTCACCGCCGGGCCGGTCAAGTAGCCGGCCGTTGTCGAGGGTGATCACCCGGTCGGTCAGTGCCCGGATCCGCGGCTGGTGCGTGACCAGGATCAGCGTGCTGCCGCGCGAGCCGGCCAGCAGGTCATCGATCAGGCGCGCCTCGGTGACCGCGTCCAGGCCCGCGGTCGGCTCGTCCAGCAGCAGGACCGGGGCTTCGCGCAGCAGCGCCCGGGCGACCGCGACCCGGCGCTGCTGACCACCGGAGAGCTGCCGGCCGTGCTCGCCGACCACGGTGTCATAGCCGTCGGGCAGGTCCGCGGCGAAGGCAGCGACGCCGGCCCGCCGGGCCGCGTCCCGTCGATGGTGATCCGCCCGCTGTCCGGCTCGGCGAGCCGGACCAGCAGCGAGAGGAGCGTCGACTTGCCACCGCCGGAGGGGCCGGTGAGGCAGACGAACTCGCCCGCGCGCACCCGCAGGCTGACCCCGGCCAGCACCGGATGGCCAGGCCGGTGGCCGAAACTCACCTCCGCAACGCGTATCGCCGACCCGGTAGCCCTGCCGGCCCGGCCCGGGCGGGCAGCGGGCGGCCCCGGCACGGGATGCGCGGACCCGGGATGGCCGAGCGCTGGATATCCCAGCACCGGATGGCCGAGCAGTTCGGCGATCCTGTCCCGGCTCGCCGAGCCGCGGGTGATGACCGTGCTGAGCTGCGCCAGTGCCCGGACCGGGCCGGTCAGGCTGGACAGGTAGGCGAGGAACACCAGCAGGCCGCCCAGGGTCAGCCGCCCGGCCGGCACCTCGATGGTGCCGACCACCAGCGCCGCCGCCAGGCCCAGGCCCGGCAGCATGTCGGCGACCGGCCCGAACCGGGCGCTGGCGTCCAGCGCGGCGACCTCCGCATCGGCCGACCGGCTGCTCACCCGGTGGTACTGCTCCGCCTCTTCGGTCGCACGGCCGAAGACATGGACGGCAGGGATGCGGGTGAGCAGGTCGGCCGCCAGTGCGGACAGCTCGCCGGACCGCTGCCTCGCGCGCCGCTGCGCACCGTGCAGCGCCCGGTTGCGGCGCCGCGCGGTCAGCGCGTACAGCGGGGCGATGCCGAGCACCACCAGGGTGAGCCGCCAGTCCAGCACGGCGGTGATCACGGTCATGCCGGCCAGCAGCGCTGAATCCGGCAGCAGCGTGTCGGCGATGGCTGCCGCGGTGTCCGATACCCGGACCGTGTCCGCGCCGACCCTGCTGAGCAGTTCCCCCGTCGCGTACCGGGCGGCATCCCGCGGGGCGATGCGCAGCAGGTGAGCAGCAACGCCAGGCCGGCCAACGTCGGCGGCGCGGCGGTGCTGGGTGCTTCCTGGGCGACCACAAGCAAGGCAATGACCGGCAGCACCCAGCTAGCCACCGGACAGGCGCGTTACACCGCGGTGCCGGTGCGCCTGCCGGGGGATCCGGCGCGCGGGGTGTTCGTCGCGGCGGTGCTCACCGGTCCGCAGCAGGCCTCGATCGACAGCGTGCTGCAATGGCACGGTGACCGCACAGCGGCAGTTCCTCGCGGATGCGGGTCACGAGCTGCGCACTCCGATCACCATCATCCAGGGCAACCTGGACACCATCGCCGCGACCGGCGACGATGCGGAGAGCCTGGCCATCGCCGCGGATGAGCTGGCCCGGATGACTCGCCTGGTCGACGAGTTGCTCTTGCTGGCCAGCAGCGAGCGCCCCGATTTCCTGCACCTGGAGCCGGCGGACCTGCCCGCGCCGACCCGCTCGCTGGTAGCCAAGGCGCGTGCGCTCGACGGCCGGCCCTGGGTACCGGCTGGCACCGCACCCGGCACGGCCCTGCTCGACCCGCAGCGGATCACCCAGGCGGTGATGCAACTGGCGGCCAACGCGGCGGCGCACACCCCCGCCGGGACACCAGTGGAGATCTGGTCAGCAACCGACGGGACCAGCCTGGAGTTCGCGGTCGCCGATCACGGCCCCGGTATCGGCGCTGCGGACCGCGCCCGGGTGTTCCACCGGTTCGCCCGCCTCGACCCGCGGCGCACGGACGGCACGGGCCTCGGCCTGTCCATCGTCGCGGCCATCAGCGCCGCCCACCGCGGGCGGGTGAGCGTCACGGACTCCGCGGGTGGCGGCGCGACGTTCCAGATCGCGATCCCCCTGGTGCGGGCCGCTGAACCAGCGAGCCCGGCGCCGGGCGGGTGGCCCCGGCACGAGTTCAGGAGGGCACCGGCATGAGCCGCATACTCATCGCGGAGGATGAGCCGCACATTGTCCGTTTCCTCGGCAAGGGGCTGCGGGCGCAGGGCTACACGACGTCGAGCGCGCCCGACGGCCGGCTGGCGCTCGACCTCGCCCAGTCCGGGGAGTTCGACCTGATGCTGCTCGATCTCGGCCTCCCCGGCATGGCCGGCCTTGCGGTGCTCGCGGAGTTGCGCCGCAGGCAGGTCCCGCTGCCGGTCATCGTGCTCACCGCGCGCAACGCCGCTGACGACGTGGTCGCGGGGCTGGATGGCGGGGCGGACGACTACATGAGCAAGCCCTTCCGGCTCGCCGAACTGCTCGCCCGGGTCCGGCTGCGGCTGCGCCCGGAGCGCATCCCGGAGACGTTCGTGCTGCGCAACGGCGACCTGAGCCTTGACCTGCGGACCAGGCAGGTCCACCTGGGCGCGGCCACCGCCGACCTGTCGGCGCGGGAATTCGCGCTCGCCGAGATGTTCCTGCGCCATCCCGGCCAGGTGCTCAGCCGGGAGCAACTGCTCAGCCATGTCTGGGGGCTATGACTATGACCCGGGCAGCCCGGGCCGCGGGCGCAGCCGGGGCCCACCGCACCATCGCGGTGCCCCCCGGGCCCGGGGGGACGCCGGCGTCAGCGGTCGCGGCTGTCCTCGCCGCCGTCGTCGTGCCGGTCCCGGCGGCCGTCCTTGCCGCTCTTGTCGTCCCGGTGTGAATCACGCTTGGACCCCGACCGGTCCCGCTCGAACCCGCGGCTCGCAGCTGTCACGCTGGCCATGACACTCACCTCTTTGTCCCGGTGGACACTGTCCGCTCCATCCGCTGGACACTGTCCGCTCCATCCGCTGGACACTGTCCGCTCCATCCGCTGGACACTGTCCGCTCCATCCGCTGGACACTGTCCGCTCCATCCGCTGGACACTGTCCGCTCCATCCGCTGGACGCTGTCCGCTTCGTCCTGGTGGACGCTGTCATCTCCCAGCCTGGCCACGCGGGCTGGCATGGCGGTGAGACGGCAATGAGAGAGATCTCATCTGGCGGGCCGGCCACTTTGGGACGGGCGCGAATATTGATGGCCCATTTATGCCGGCCGGGCACGACCTGTTACACAATTGAAAGTCCCTTGATGTGACCGTGCGCCCGCCCGGCCACGGGTCGGTCTCGCAGGCCCTGACCGGCTCGGACTAACGGACGTCCAGGCCGGTGACGGCACGGGCGATGATCACGCGCTGGATCTCCGAGGTGCCCTCGAAGATCGTGAAGTTGTCGGGCGTGCCTGCCTGCGAGCAGGGCTCATGTTGGCGATCACGCGTCTGACCTGGCAACGAGTCAATGATCGTTGGTGGTTATCTTCCGTTGTCTTCTCGGCTCTGACGGAACAGAGAGGGAACACCGTGGGACCGGCAGGCCGGGTTGTGTCATCCGTGTTCCGCTGACGCGCGTTCCCGTTCGGCGCACATCGCGATCTTCGAAAGCTGGTAGCTTTCATCCAGCTCCACCACGGAGTGTCACACTTCCCTTACTTCCGGAACTATCCCCCAAGGAAGGGACGGCCCGATGGCCGACGAGCGCGATCAGAAATTCCAGAAGCTCATGGAGACGCTGACAACGACGATCATGCTCGCCTCCAACCCCGGCACCGACGTCGATGACCGCACCAGAGCCCGGCTGCGCGAGCCGATCAAGGCAGTCGACGACGTCAGGAGCAACGGCGGCACCGCGGAGGAGATCTGTACTGCCATCGGCGGACTCCTTGAGGCGACACCGCTACTGGCGCCGTCTGATGCGCTGTTCCTGGAGCCGCTCCGCGTGGCGTACGACGCTTATCGGGCGTGACTTGTAGGCCGGGTCTAGCGCCCTGTGGGGTGCCAGAAGTCTGCTCGCCCCTGTGGCCTGGGTCGATAGTATTGCCGTTCTGCGCCGCGCCAGGCCACGGCCGCGGCTGGACTGGGCCGACCGCGCGGTGCTGGCCGCGCTGATCCGGCATCTGCCTAGCGGACAGCGGGCGCACCGGATCGTCACGCCCGGCACCATCCTGCGGTGGCACCGACGCTTTATAAGCCGGAAATGGACCTACCCGCACCGGGCGGGACGGCCGCCGGTCAGCCCTGAGATCGCCGCGCTGGTCGACCGGCTCGCCACCGAGAACGACAGCTGGGGATACCAGCGGATCCAGGGCGAGCTGCTCAAGCTCGGCTACCGGGTCAGGAGTACGCAGCAGATCCGGAATCTCCTGATAGACCTCGGTGATCGCGCCGCGGACTTCCGGTTCCTGATCCGTGACCGGGCCGGACAGTTCACCGACTCGTTCGACGCTGTCCTGGCCAGCGCCGGCATCCAGCCACTGAAGATCCCGCCCCGAAGTCCTCGGGCGAACGCTTATGCCGAACGGTTCGTGCTCACCGCCCGGACTGAGGTGACCGACCGGATGCTGATCTTCGGCGAACGCCACCTGCGCAGCGTCCTGGCCGATTACGAAGCCCATTACAACGGACGGCGCCCCCATCGCGGCCGCCGGCTCCATCCGCCCAGGCCTGACCACCCTGCTGCCGACCTCACCCAAAGGCGGATAAAGCGCCGGTCCGTCCTCGGCGGCCTCATCAACGAATACGAGCGGGCCGCGTAGAAGGCCAGGTCAAGGCCCATGGCCGAGTTCTGGAACCCCACAGGATCACCAAACCACTTTCTGCTGATAAGGAAACCGGTGCCCGCGGAGCCGGATGGGCAAGGCCCTCCGGGTCAGGAAAGCGCTCCTCCTGGAGCGCCTACGGCACCTGAGAACGCGTCATCCCCGTCAGGGAAGAGCCCCGGTAAAGGAGAATCCCCGAACCAGCAAGATAAGGGTATCACCTTCTGCCTCTGTTATGTACCGGGGCAATCGCCCATCAGGCCGACCATGAGAAACCTTGTGCACATGGCCGGGCGGCGCTGGGGCGTAGAGGAGGCAATTGCCATAGGCAAAGGCCCGATCGGCTGGGATGAGAACCAGTTCCGGAAATGGGGTAGCTTGCAGCATCGCACGGCCCTGGCGGGACTGGCGATCTTGAGGCAAACGTTTTGAGAGAGAGCCTTAATGGAATAATGGCGAGGGCATCTGAAGCGAGTGGAGCGCGCGAGCTGGGTGACCAGCATACGCTGGCTGAAATCACGCTCGCCGGTGCTTCAGCGCCTCCCGGGGACTTCGACGTCAACGATCTTCAGATACCGCTTGGCGACTCAGCCGTTCCAAGATTTTCTAGTCAGCAGCTTCCGCAAGATATCGGCTTTATCCAGCTTTCGATCCAATGAGATATTTCGCTTGAGGCGCATCGTGGGCGAAGGGATGAATGAGGCGCAGATGGCATTCTGCATGCGCTGGTCAAAATGGCGCCGAAAACACCAGGCAATTGCGCGACGGTATCATCGGCGCGCCAGGCTGACGGTTGCATCTGAACTGACATGAATTCCGACGACCGAAGGCGAGGTGACCGCATGTAGCCGATAGCCTGAACGATCTTCCCGCTCCAGGACTTCACCGCGATCCGTAGCGTGCTCGACTAACTACGTACCGTGAAACCAGAACTGTAGTGTTAAATCGGAAATGGGCCGGGCATAAATTAGGCTGGACATGGTGACTGTCACCGGCTGGCGGATCCTCCTGAACTATGACTGCTGACCGTAACAATGACGCTACGATCAGCGATCTCAGAATCGCCCTGTCCTCGAGGCGGTCGGGGTCAGAGGCGACTGGTTCACATCATGGCCTGCGCCACCAGCGCTGGTCCGTGGCCGACCCGGTGCTAGCCACCTCGATGCCAGGACACGAGGCACGAGCTGGCTGGCCGGCGATGGTTTCCGGACCGCGGCAGCGGAAAGGCAGCGGAAAGGTGGTAGAGCTTCATTGGGCGGCCGGGCGCGCAGCGGGAGGCTATCAGCCGATGAGGAGCGCTATGCCCCGCGATTAGCTCGGCTGATCGTGGTCACGGTCCTTTGCTTGTTCGCCGTGGCCCAGATGATGCAGCAGTTCAATGAGCAATCGCAGTCAACCGGGCTCCAGGTAGCTCTCGACCTTCCTGCCATCTCTGTCCTGCTCGCGGTGGCGCTCAGCGTGACGCTCACGGATATCGAACGCTGGCCGTGGTGGGCGCGGCTGCCCACGCTGGTGATAGCGGGGCTCTTCACCTACCTCCCGGTGATCGTCCTCGGCACTGTGTGGGCGGATATGGCGGGTTACTACGCTGGGTCAGCCGTCATACTGCTGTCCGGGTGGGCGGGCTGGACGTTGTTCGCCGGCACCATCGGCAGCATGGTCCTCATACCGCTGCTTTTGCAGGTCAACCTGTACGACACCGCTTATCTGGCCTGCTCCAGCACGGTCCTTGGCATCGTGATATACGGGCTCGCCCGGCTGTCGCTGCTCATCAGGTACGCAGATGTCCGGTCTAGCGAACTCGCTCAGTTCGCGGTTATCAACGAGCGGATGCGCTTCGCCCGCGACCTGCATGACCTGCTCGGCTACAGCCTGTCCGCGATCACCCTGAAGGCCGAGTTCACCAGGCGGCTGGTCATCCAGAACCCAGGCCAGGCACTCGACGAGCTCGCGGAGGTGCTCGACATTGCCCGTCAGGCGCTGGCGGACGTGCGGATCGCAGCCAATGGCTACCGCAAAATGTCGCTGGCCAGACAGGCCAACCCGGTCTCCTCACTGCTCGCCGCGGCGGGTATCAAGGCCCAGATCGAGATCACGAGCGAGGCACTTCCCGAGGACGTCGATACCGTGCTCACAACCGTTCTCCGCGAGGCAGTGACCAACGTGCTCCGGCACAGCACGGCCCAGAACTGCACCATAGAAGCAGAAACCGTGGACGAAACCGTCCGGCTGCGGGTAACCAACGACGGCGTGGCGGACTCCCCAGCCTGGGACCGGCACGGCAGCGGCCTGCGGAACCTGTCCGTGCGGCTGGGCGTCATCGGCGGCCGGCTGACGGCTGAGATCCACGATGGCTGGTTCAGCGTGCTGGCCGTGGCGCCGCTCGAGCCGCCAGCGGCGCAGCGCGCAGCATCTGACGCCAATGGGCGCCCGCGTAAGCGAGCCTGAGCGGAGTACCCGTCAGCCGAGGGTGAACTCGGCCAGAGCCCGGCCGAGGACGTCCGGCTGCACCCGGTGCCATTCGCCGGGCAGCGACACCCCCCGGCCGTTGGGCAGTGCGGCGGCCGCCGCCTTCGCCGCCGCGCGTAGCCAGTCGCTGCTGTTGTCGCTGTTGATGACCAGCGTGGGCAGGTCGAAGGTGGCCAGCCGTTCGACCGGGACGCGGAAGTCGCCGCAGATGGCCGTGTCGTAGACCAGGGTGTGCGCGTTCGCCACGTTCGTCGCCCACAGCGGGTTCTGCCGCCACTGCGCGATCTCCTCAGCCGAGAAGCCGACCAGCTCGGCACAGAAGTATTGGGCGGCCTCGTCCCGCTGGTCCGCGGCCAGCAGCGCGCGCAGGTTGTCCATGAAGTCATCCGGCGGCGGCAGGTAGCCCGCGACCTTGTAGTACGGCTCGTGCAGGGCCAGCTTCGTGATCGATGCACCGGACAGCGCTGCCTGCAGCGCGAGGTTCGCGCCGGAAGATCCTCCGAACACCACGGCCTCACCGCCGGCCTCCGCGATCACTGCTTCGAGATCTCCGATCTCTCGCTCGACCGAGTACGCAGGGGCGTCGCCGCTCTCCCCGCGTCCCCGCCGGTCGTAGACATAGGTGGTGCAGCGCTCCGCGAGCACGGGTACCACCGGGTTGAAGATCGAGTGATCACGGAATCCGCCATTGAGGAGCACGATCGGCGGGCCGTCGCCAGCCTTCTCGTAGGCGATTTTCGTCCCGTCCCGGGAAACGACGTTGCGCATCACGTTCTCCTCGTGCTCATGCCGACTGGCCGCCTTCGCGACGTCAATTTCCGGCAGGCGAGTTGATGCCCGGTCGAGAACCGGTCGCGCGGGCGGAGGAGCCCGGCTGCCGGGGCATACCGCACGGTGGCCGGGCCGGGGCGGCGGCCCGGCCCGGGCGCTCGTAACTGGGCCATGACCCGGCGCTCCGACCAGGCACAGCACGGCGCGGGCACTCGGCAAAGCTACCTGCCGCTGTGTGGCCGGCAGCCGCCCGGCTGATTAGCGGACTGAGAAATTATCAGCCGCGGCCCATGAGAAATTCACGCAGGACTTCGTGACATGCTCACTGGAAACTAGAGCGAGCCCGAGAGATGCTCAGCCTAGAGGAATGGCCGGTATATGAGCGGCTTATTAGGGAGGCGGCGTGAACCGTGAACCGAGACCGCTGAGCATCGGGCTTCTCGGCCAACTGTCGGCACAGCTCGATCAAACGCCGGTGACTCCCAGCGCCCCGAAGCAGCGTCAGGTCCTGGCCCTGCTCGCGCTGAATCCGGGCCGCGTGGTCACGGTGCCGACGCTGATCGAGGAACTGTGGGGGGACAGGCCGCCGCGCAGCTACGCTACGACGCTGCAAACCTACGTCTTGCAGCTGCGGAACTCGCTGGCTGCGGCCCAGCCGGGCAACCCCGCCGTGCGGCGGATTCTCAGCACCCGGCACTTCGGGTACGTGCTCGAGAACACGGCCTGCCAGACCGATGTCGACGAATTCCAGCGTGTCGCGCGTGATGGCCGCACCGCAGCCGAGGCAGGCGATGTCCGCCTCGCTTCCACGGTGCTCGCCGGCGCACTCCATCTGTGGCGCGGCCCTGCCCTGGTGGACGTACGGAAGGGACGAGTACTCGAAATCGAGGCTGCCTCGCTGGAGGAAGCCAGGCTCGCAGTGTTCGAGCGGCGGATCGAAGTGGACCTGCACCTGGGCCAGCACCGTGACATGCTGGGGGAGCTGACGCTTGCAGCGGCCAAGAACCCTATGAGCGAAAACATCTGCGCGTTTCTGATGCTCGCGCTTTATCGATCGGGGCATGTCGGGCGCTCGCTGCAGGCATTTCACCGGCTCCGTTCCGCGCTCGTGGAGGAACTCGGCGTAGAGCCGTGCCCGCGGCTGAGGCGCCTGCAGGCGGCCATCCTGTCGGGTGACCCGGCTCTGGAGTCGGCCACGGCGGCCTGGCCTCGTGCGGAGGTCGCAGCGGGGGACCCGGGCTGTCCCCAACACGGCCCGCAGCTTGTATTACAGTTGCTGTCTTTCGGTCTGTGACCGCGCTGCAGTTCAGCGTGGCTCATGGTTAAGGCGTGACGGTTACGTGGTGTCACCTCCTTCCGGTCGTCGTGGCTCAGGTGGCGAGGGCTGCCAGGCGGGCGGCGTAGTGGTGCCAGCGGGCGCGGGCCTGGTGCCGCCTGCGTCATGCTGGCCAGCGGAGGCAGAAGGCGAGGCGGGCCAGGCTGATGAGGCCGGCTTTCCAGTCGCGGGCGAGGCGCTCGATGCGGGCGGTCTCGGCGGCAGGCAGCCCGATCGGGGGGATGCCAGGCGGGCATGGCTGGCCTCCCCGGGCGGGCAGCGGCGCGGTGCCGGTGCGGATCTGCAGGTCAGCGGCGCTGACGGCGGGCTCGCTGACGGCGGGCGGTGCCGCGGGGAGGACGTCAGCGCCGGCGAGCGCGGCCTGGATGGCGGCGGTCCGCAGCTGGGCGAGGGCGGTCAGCGCGGTGTGCCGGCTGATCGCGTCCCAGGTCCTGGCCTGGGACTGGTCCCAGCCGAGGGCGTCCTTTCCCGTTTTGAACGTTATTTCTGCTGGCCAGCGGCGGCCTGCGATGGTGATGAAATAGGTCATGGTCGCGGGCCGGCCTTCCGGTGCCCAGACAGGTAGAAGGCGTACTGGTTCTTGTCCCGGTCCGGGAAGCGGCGGATGAGCAGGAACTCCCGCGGGCCCGCGGTGGCGATCAGGGCCTGGTCGCTGCAGCGGGGGCCTTTCGTCTCGTTCCCGCAGGACCGCCGCTCGAACACGGCACCGGATATGGCCTGGTCAGCGCGGATGACCTTGTCCTTGGCGAGGGTGACCCGGTAGTCGCAGGGGATGATGACGACGCAGGCCAGCGACAGCGCCCGGAGCGCAGCACGGAACTCGCCGCTCCGGCCGTGCACCTCGCCGGCGGCGGCCTGCGTGGCGCGGACCCCGGCCGCCATCAGGCGTTTCACTTGCGTGATGGCCAGTTCCGGTTTCGTGGCGAACGCCAGCTTCCCCGGGATCCCGGCCTTCGCCCGCCGCCGCGGGTCCGTCGCCCAGCAGCCCGGCATGTACACATCGAAATCGGCCCGCGCCTGCCCGAAGGCGGTGACCAGGGCCGCGAACACCCAGGTCACGCAGTTCTCCGCCTTTCCCGTCACCCCGGCATGCCGAGGGGAGACGCACGCCGTGCATTTTCCCTTCCGCAGGTCAGCGGTCTCGTCGAACGCCAGGCCCGGCCCGATCGGGTCATCAGGGTCATCGCGCAGGACCTCCTGCGCCAGCCCCGGCAGCAGCCCGCGGAGTTCCTCCTGCGACCATTCATGCCTGCCGGGCAGGGCCTGCATCCGGTGCGGCCCCTCATGCCCGGCCCTGAGGGCCAGCTCCCAGCAGTTCGCCCGCGTCTCCCGCGACAGCGCCCCGGAACGAGCCACGGCCGCCCCGCGTTGCACGCCCGCCCCGCCCGCAGCAGCCGCTCGCTCCCGCTACTGACCGTCACATCAGCCGCATACCAGGAAGTCACGGAACAAGCGACACCTAAACACTCAACGTGAAACAGCGACTGTAATACTTGCCGGCCCATTTGCGCAATGACAATATAAAGGACATAACGGGCCGCGCGGCGAAAAATATCACTCACGGGGAGTACCTCGGGGGTCCTCATGCCAGGACTTGCAACACGGACTGTGTGGTTAGCCGTAGCTTCTTCCCGGTCCAGGCCCTGCGCCGGCCGCCTGGCTCCGCCAGCGGACGGGCATGGCGATGAAAAGCCCTCCGACGCGGTTCGCGCAAAGCTCGGCCGACCAGCTGACCCTACCCACGCGACTGTGTGGCCGCCATGGCTCTCCTGGCCACAGCACGCCAGGCAGGAGGGTTGGCCTGACACGTCAGCCGGGAATATTCCCGGGACGAACCGACCGAGCGGACCTGCATGTCTGGGGCTCGCCGACGCGAGGGAGCATGACAATTGCCTAACTTAAAAATCCTGCTGGCCGAAGATGTCGCGATGGTATGTGGTGCGCTGGTGGCCCTGATCGAGCTTGAGCCAGACCTCAAGGTGGTTGCGGCGGTCAGCAGAGGCGACGACATCGTCCGGGCGGCCGTGGAACATAAGCCGGATGTCGCGATCATCGACATCGACCTGCCCGGGCTGGACGGGCTGTCCGCCGCGGCTCAGCTGCATGATGAACTGCCCGCCTGCCGGACACTCATCCTCACCAGCCTGGGCCGCGCGGGAATGCTGCGCCGGGCCCTCGCTGCCCACGTCTCCGGGTACATGCTGAAAGAGGCTCCGTCTGAGCAGCTCGCGACGGCGATCCGAGACGTAGCCGCCGGGCACAGCGTTATCGACCCGCAGCTGGCGATGTCTGCCTGGGACAGCGGCCAGAACCCGCTGTCACCGCGTGAGCACGAAGTTCTACGGCGTGCTGCCGAGGGAGCGGAGCCTGCCGAGATAGCGGCGGCGCTGCACTTGTCAGTGGGGACGGTAAGGAATTATCTGACGGCCATCGTGACCAAGCTCAACGCGCGCAACCGGGTGGACGCGATCAAGGTGGCTTATGACTCAGGCTGGCTGCCGTTATGTGCTTCCCTTCGCTACTTGCCGGGGTCGTCAAACGGGCGGATTCCCGTGCTTGCGCGGCGCTAGTTCCGGCCGCTTCTCGCTGAGCAGGTCCAGCGCCCGTCGCGCGCGTGTCCGCCGGGTCGATCACGTCATCTACCAGGCCTCTCTCGGACGCCTAGTACGGGTGCATGAGTTCGGCCTTGTACTCGGCGATAGGCCTGGTCCGGAGCTGGTCGGGGCTGCTGGCGCCGGCCAGTTCCTTACGGTAGATCACGCCCACCGCCGCTTCTGCGCCCATCACGGCGACCTCGTTTGTGGGCCAGGCAAACGAGAGGTCCGCGCCGATGGAGCGGGAGTCCATCACGATGTATGCGCCGCCATAGGCCTTGCGGAGGATGACCTGGATCCGGGGCACGGTGGCGTCGCAGTACGCGTACAGCAGCCGGGCCCCGTGCCTGATGATTCCCTGGTGTTCCTGGTCGACGCCCGGCAGGAACCCGGGCACGTCGACCAGGGTGACCAGCGGGATGTTGAACGCGTCGCACAACTGCACGAACCTGGCCGCCTTATGCGACGAGCAAATGCCGAGGACACCCGCGCGGACCGGCGGCTGGTTCGCGAGCAGGCCCACGGTGCGGCCAGCGATCCGGGACAGCGCGCAGACGATTCCGTCGGTGAACGGCCCCGCCGTGGCCGCAGAGCCGGCCACCTGCCGCCGGAAGAGGTCGAATTCGGTGAACGATCCATGGTCCAGCAGGCACTCCAGCCGTTCCCTGGCCCAGCCTTCCCTTCGCATGCTGACGCTCCGTGGCCAATTCGTCGCCCCGGATCGCCAGCTCCCGGATCTCCCGCCATCGGCTGACGTGATCACGAGTCGTCGCTACCCCCTGTGCCCCGGCCGGAACGAACCTGGAGGGCGGCTGTGAAATGGCCATTCGTCTCTTCAGATCTGCATCGTGCATGCTATCTAGCGTGCGGCAACGGCCAGCCTGCTCCATCTCCGATCTTGCCCACATCCCGCCGCGGACTAGGGCGGCCCACGAGCCCGGTGCGAGCTAACTTTGACGGGCATGGCCCACCGTGGGACTTATGGACAAGACAGTCGAAAGGGCGATCGCGTTCATCTGGGAGCGCTACAGCGAGCCCCTGTCCCTCACCGAGATCGCGGAGAGTGCCCTGCTCAGCCGCTTCTACTTCGCCCGCCTGTTCAGGCAGGCCACCGGAATTACCCCCGGCAGGTTCCTCGCCGCCGTTCGCATTTACCAGGCTAAGCACATGCTGCTCAGCAGCTCGATGACCATAACCGACATCTCGTTCGCCGTCGGGTACAACAGCCTTGGCTCGTTTACCAACTACTTCACCGACAGCGTCGGCTTCTCTCCGGGCCGGTTCCGCCGGGCAGCACTGGGCGGGGGCATCGGGTTGCCGCGTCCGCGGCAGACCTCACGTTCGGCCTATGGCGCGGTAGCCGGGACGGTCAGCCTGCCGGAGGGTCACGGGAACGCCCGCGTGTACGTGGGGGCCTTCGCCACTGCGATCGTGCAGCACCCGTCAGCCGCCGCTGTCGTCGTTGACGTGCCCGGCGGCCGCCCATGCTGCTATCACCTGCCCGATGTTCCGGAAGGCACGTGGTTCATCCATGCGGTGGGAGTGGCCGACAGCGCCATCCCTGAGGCGTGGAGCCACCGCACCGAGCTGGGCGGCGGGCATGACCCGGTAGTGGTAGCGGCCGACACCGTCACCAGTGCCGCGGTGCGCCTGCGCTCCAGCCGGCCGACGGACCCGCCGGTGCTGCTGGCGCTGCCGGACCTCGAACCCCGGCGCCCCGGTCAGCTGCAGGCCATCACGGCGTGCGCGGCCGTCAGCCCGCGCCCAGCGCTCCGCTGAGCAGCGCCCGGCCGGCGGGCTCAGCTCACGGCTCCTACCTGCTCCTGAGCCGCTCGGCGAACAAGCTCCATTCCTCGCTGAGGCTGTCGGCAATCGGCGCGAGCACGCTGAGCCAGTGCACCGGGATCGCGTCGATGAATTCCCGCCACAGGTCTGGATGTGCCGCGTGCAGCGCCATCCACCGGACGAATTCCTTGCCGCCCTCGGTGTACCGGATGGCAGGGTCGTTAGCCACTTTGCCGGAAATCGCGGCCCATGTCGGCGGAGTGCCCGTCTGCTTCTTGCGGGACAACGGAGGGCCGGTTACGGCGAGCGGCAGCCCCGGGGACGTCCCAGCGGCCAGCTCCAGGATCTCGGCCCCGCCGTGGGCCGGTACCGCTGAGCGGATCGGCTGACGCGCCGCGTGCACCTTGCGTCCGTTCCGTTCCGGGTCCACTCCCCGGCGGATGCGCGCGCTGACGTCATGAACCGTGCCGAGCGATACATTGGCTTCCTGGGCGACCTTCCGCAGCGGGGCATCCGGGTGCCCGCTTATGTACTCCGCGGCTCGCCGCCTGCCCTCGCCCGGGGTTACCGGGCGCCGCTTGCCGTCGCGGCCGAGGCGCTTGCCGCCTACGCGCGGATCGTCGCCCGAGCGGTCCCGCAGCGATGCGATCGTCTTGGCACTCAGCCCGGTGATGCCCGCGATCGCACGGTTGGACCAGTCGGGATGGGCGTCCAGGACACGCTTCGCCCCGGAAACGCGGTCGGCCTTGCACAGCGGGAGCCCGTGCGTCGTGTTCGATTTGATCGCCAGGACAAGCGCTTCTTCGTCCGTGCAATCGAGAAAGCGCGCTCTGATGGTCTCGTCCCCGCGGAGTTTCGCGGCCTCCAGCCGGTGCAGGCCGTCGATCACGCGGCAGCCATGCTCCTGGACGAGGACGGGGGGAAGCTCGGACGAGCCCGCCGCACCCAGGAGCAGTTGCACGTGAACGGCGCTCGTCCCGCCCTGGCGCAGATACAGGCCAGGGGCGAGCGAGCTTATCGCCACGTTCCGGGCTGGCAGCTTCTCCAGGTTCTTCAGATCAAACCTGTCGGCATTGACCGATCCACCGGCCGCCAGCTCAACCGTGCCGCGCTGTGCCATCCCGGGTGCTCCTCTCTGCTGTCACACCTCCCAAAGGGTGGCAAGGGCATCTTTAGCCGCAGTCGAGCACGGGTGGATCGCAGCTTAAGTCCGCTACCGGCCGCCAGGACCGGGGGCAATGACGGGCTGTGGGGTGGCGGCGGTGCGGGCGGAGCCGAACCAGCGGCCCAGCGCCCTGGCCAGGTCGCCGCCTCCCGGCGCAGCCCAGGCGATATAGCCGTCCGGCCGGATCAGCACCTCATCGGGCAGGGCCGGGCCGGCCGGTGTGTCCCACCGGCCGGCCACCACGTCGATGCGGTCCGCCCACCCGCCGACCAGCCGCTCGCCGTCGCTGGCCGCATTGGTGGTGATGAAGACGCCACGCGCCGGGTGCAGCAGCTCGGCGACCCGGGCCCGGGTGCCGTCCGCCAGCAGCAGCACGCGGCCGGGCGGCATCCGCTTGCCCAGCAGCGGGTGCTCCCCCGGCCCCATCTCGTAGCGGAGGCCAAGCCCGCTCACCATCCCCGCCAGATAGCCCGCAGCGGCCTGGTCGGCCACCAGCTCTCCCAGCACCTCCCGCAACGGCTCCATCTCATCCCCGCCGAGGTACAGCAGGGATGCGGCCCGGACGTTGCGCAGGAGCTGCTCCCCCACCGGGTGCCGCTCAGCGTGGTAGCTGCCGAGCAGGGTGTCATCGCCCCAGCCGCGGACCGCGGCCGCCAGCTTCCAGCCGAGGTTCACCGCATCCTGCACGCCCGCGCTCAAGCCCTGCGCCATGGTCGGGAGCTGGACGTGCGCGGCATCGCCGGCCAGGAACACCCGGCCTCGCCGGTACACTGCGGCCAGCCTGGCCGCGTCGGTGAAGGCGCTGATCCAGCGGACCTGCGCGTGATGAATGGACTCACCGGTCAGCCGCTGCCACGCGTCCGCGATCTCGCCGAAGGTCAGCGTGTCCTTGTCCCGCGGCGGCATTCCCTTCTCATGGACGACAATCCGGGTGACGCCGTCTTCCAGGTCCATCGCCATGACGATGCCGCCGCGAGGAAGCTGCTCGCCGATGCGCCGGCGACGGACCTCGATGCCGGTGATCTCGGCCGTGTAGAACCCGCGCGTCGGTTCCGAGCCAGCGAACTCGATACCGGCCAGCGAGCGGATGGCGCTTCGTGCTCCGTCGCAGCCGACCAGGTATCCGGTGGCCTCTTCGCGGCAGCCGTCCGGCCCCTCGATCATCGCCACAACTCCGTCCACGGTCTGGCGGAGCCCGAGCGCCTGGTACCCGCGGTGTACCGGCACGCCGAGGTCCGCCAGCCAGCCTGCCAGCATCTGCTCGGTCCGGAACTGTGAGATTCCCCGGATACCGGAGTAGTTCTCGTCCAGGATGCTGTAGTCCATGGGCACGCCAGCGAAATGGCTGTCGGCGCGTTCGGACTCGCCGAGCCGGATGAGCAGCCCACGCTGATCGAACACCTCAGCCGTGCGCCTGGTGAAGCTGGCACCGCGCGACTGCCGGGCCGGGGCAGGCAGCTTCTCGTACACGACGGTGTCTGCGCCCCCGAGCCGCAGTTCGCCAGCCAGCATCAACCCGACCGGCCCGGCACCGACGACGATCACGTCCCTGACCATGGCCGGGCACCTCACGAGGTGACGGCGGGCTGTGGGGTGGCGGCGGTGCGGGCGGAGCCGAACCAGCGGCCCAGCGCCCTGGCCAGGTCGCCGCCTCCCGGCGCAGCCCAGGCGATATAGCCGTCCGGCCGGATCAGCACCTCATCGGGCAGGGCCGGGCCGGCCGGTGTGTCCCACCGGCCGGCCACCACGTCGATGCGGTCCGCCCACCCGCCGACCAGCCGCTCGCCGTCGCTGGCCGCATTGGTGGTGATGAAGACGCCACGCGCCGGGTGCAGCAGCTCGGCGACCCGGGCCCGGGTGCCGTCCGCCAGCAGCAGCACGCGGCCGGGCGGCATCCGCTTGCCCAGCAGCGGGTGCTCCCCCGGCCCCATCTCGTAGCGGAGGCCAAGCCCGCTCACCATCCCCGCCAGATAGCCCGCAGCGGCCTGGTCGGCCACCAGCTCTCCCAGCACCTCCCGCAACGGCTCCATCTCATCCCCGCCGAGGTACAGCAGGGATGCGGCCCGGACGTTGCGCAGGAGCTGCTCCCCCACCGGGTGCCGCTCAGCGTGGTAGCTGCCGAGCAGGGTGTCATCGCCCCAGCCGCGGACCGCGGCCGCCAGCTTCCAGCCGAGGTTCACCGCATCCTGCACGCCCGCGCTGAGCCCCCACGCCGCCAGGGGCGGAGTGTCGTGCGCGGCATCGCCGGCCAGGAACACCCGGCCACGCCGGTACGCCACGGCCAGCCTGGCCGCGTTGCCGCAGGCCCACATCCAGAGCGCCTGCGCGTGATGAATGGACTCACCGGTCAGCCGCTGCCACGCGTCCGCGATCTCGCCGAAGGTCAGCGCGCCGAGGTCCGGGTCCGGAGGCAGGCTCCTATCCTGGATGACAATCCGGTACCGGCCGTCTCCCAGGCTGGTACAGACGACCATGTTCCCGCCGCCCAGGCGTTCCCCGATGGGGCGCTGCGGCATCTCGATCCCGGTGATCTCGGCGGTGTACATTCCCCGCGTGGACCCCCAGCCGCGCGCCGCGATGCCGGCCAGCGCGCGGATGGCGCTCGGCCCGCCGTCGCAGCCGACCAGGTAGCCGGCCGCCTCCTCGCGGCAGCCACCCGGCCCGTCGAAGGTGACCGCCACGCCATCCGGCCCCTGGCGGAGCCCGACCGCCTCGCACCCGCGCCGTACCGGCACGCCGAGGTCCGCCAGCCAGCCGGCGAGCGTCTCCTCGGTGGTGGCCTGGGACAGCCCGAGCACGCCATTATGGCTTTCATCCAGCATGCCGAGGTCAATGCGCACGCCGCCGAAGTGACCCTGCGGCCCCCAGCGGAAATCGCCGAGCCGGGTAAGCAGCCCGCGCTGATCGAGCGATTCAGCAACGCGCCGGTTGAAGCCAAGAGCTCGCGATTCCCCCGTCGGGCCAGGCAGCTTATCATAGAGGGCGACATCCGCTCCGCCAAGGCGCAATTCACCAGCCAGCATCAACCCGACCGGCCCGGCGCCAACGACAATGACATCAGCTCCCATTTTCTGACCTCCCGCTCCCGGCATAGCGTCAAATCCGACTGCTGCATACCGGGGGCAACATACCTATCATCACGTGGCCCGAGCAAGGTTCGCACACGTAATTTCATTCCCCCTGGCGGCTGACCGTTCGACTGGCGAATACGCGCGGTTGAACGCGTGATCTGAGCCGGACGTGAACACGGCTGGACGGCAACTTGGGAGATGCTTGGCCGCCATTCCGCCCTCCATTGTGGTGGCGAGACGGCTTTGCGGCCACCGCATGCGAAGGGAGCCTCATGCGGCGCTTCACCGCCCGGACGGGCAAAGTTGCCATCGAAGGCTGGCCACCTGGCGATCCGGTGCTTTCCTATTGTCCGGGGCAGCGCGGGACGGGGCGGTCGTGACAGGGAAGGTCACAGAGAAGGACGGGCTGGCCGCCGGCCGCGCGGCCGCGCGGCGCGTCGCCTTCATCTACCAGGACGGGGTGATGCTCGCCTCGACGGTGCGGGCGCTGCACGCCCTGGGCCTGCTCGATCTCGACGGACAGCACGGCTTGCCCGACACCGGCTACCTGAGAGCGGGCTGGCGCTGCCTGGCCAGTGCAGGCTGGCTCGACCAGGTACCGGACCTGGCGTGGACCGATGCCGGCCAGGCCGCCATGCGCCACCGCGAGCGGTACGTGGCTGCCGGGCGGTTCCTGGCCCGTTTCACCGGCAACACGCCAGACTCGTGGTCCGCTCCCTGGGATGCCGCCACGCGGGCGGCGTTCGCGAGCGAACTCGACGCGCATCAGCGATGGCGGGCCGGGGCGGACCCGGACGGCCTGGTCACCATGCATCTGGATGGGGCACTAGCGGTGCCGGCCCTGCTGTCGCTGCGCGGCACCGGACGCCTGCACCGTCCCGACGGCGACATCGCGCGGCTTCTCGTCCTGCTCGGCTGGCTCGACGATCAGCACCGCTGGACCGGGCGGGGGCGCGCCTGCCTGCCGTTCATCGACCACTTCGGGCTGGTGGGGTCGTATCTGCCGATGGTGGCCAGGCTCGAGAAGCTCTGCCGCGGCGACCTGATCGTCCGGCCCGGCGACGGCGAGTGGCACTGCCAGCGGGAGCTCAACGTCCAGGCCAGTGCCGCCGCGCACCGGCGCTACTTCAAGGACGCAGACCCTATCTTCGTGGAGATCTTCAGCCGGGTCCCGCGTCCCGCTTTCATCGCGGATATGGGCTGCGGCGACGGCAGCTGGCTCGCGCACCTGCACGGCATGTTCGGGGACAGCATCCGCTATGTCGGCATCGATGCCAGCCCGGTCGCGCTCGACTATGCGCGCGGCGTCCTCAAGGACGCTGGCGTCCGTGACCCGCTGCTACTGGTCGGTGATATCACCAACCCGGACGGCCTGCGCGATGAACTGGCTGCGCATGGCCTCGCGATCCAGGACGGGCTGCACATCCGCTCGTTCATCGACCACGACCGGACCTATCGCGGCGAGCAGCCGGCTAACGCGGTTCCCGGCTGGGCCACGGGCGCCTACGTGGCTCCTGACGGTCGCCCGCTGAGCGCGGCCGAGGTGGAGTCGGACCTGGTCGCCCACTTCCGCCGCTGGACACCGCATGTCGGCGCACATGGCCTGGTCATCCTGGAGGCCCACTCGGTCGCGCCGCACGTGGCACGGCGCCACCTGGGGGCGCTGCACTCGGTGGCGTTTGACGCGTATCACGGTCTGTCACACCAGTACCCGATCGAGCACTCCGCGTTCATGCGCTGCTGCTCTCTCGCCGGGCTGGAGCCGGTCAGTTACCTGGAACGGCGCTACCCGTCCACGCGTCCATTCGTCGCGGTCTCGCTCAACCGGCTGATGCCGACACGGCCGGCGCTGCCGGCCGTCGCGAGCGCGAGCCACGGCACCTGGCAACCGGAGCCGGGAACCGATCTCGCCGACGGCCAGCAACTGCACCGGCTCCTGTATGCCGACGGCGATCTCGCCTACCCCCGTAGCTGGGCCTCCGGCGCCACCGGCATCGTGGTCCGCAGCACGCTTGACGCTGTCGAAGCCCGCGTCGAGCGGGCCGGGCGCGGTGACGTCATACGCGTGCTCGATTACGGCGCTGGAACCGGGCTGGCCTCGATCGAGCTGACCAAGGCCTATCTGGCCCACCACATCGGGCAGCGGCTGGCCGATCGCGGCGCTTCCTTCGAGCTGCACCTCGTCGACCTGCCGACCCCCTGGTTCGCACAAGGCTTCCGGCTGCTGCGGGGACTGCCGTGGGCGCGGTTCCACGCGCTTCAGGTGGACGGCCGCACCTTCCGCCCGCTGCTGGAGATCACCGGTGGACAGCGGGTCGACGCGGTGATGGCCAACATGGTCTTCCACCTCCTGACCCCGGCGGCCCTGCGGCGCGCCGCGGCCTCCATCGGCGATGTCCTCCGGCCCGGCGGGATACTCGCGTTCAGCGCTCCCGACCTGGCCCCTGTCACCCAGTTCTCTGTCCTGTTCCACGATCCCAACCGCCTGCTGCGCAGGCACTGGCTGGCCGCGGTCGACGCGCCCCAACCGGGCGCGCTCCCGCCGGTCCTGCGCGAGGCCGTGACCTGCGCCCGGCACGCGGACCGTGACGCCGCCCGGCAGCGTGCCGACCGCAGGATCCTGCCCCGTCCGCAGACGGCGGAATCCGTCGCGGCGGCCCTGCAGCCGCATCTCCAGGGCGCCATCGAGCGGCGCACGTACGAACTCCTCGCGGAGGAAAGCCTGATGACGGCGCTCGTGCCGGCCAACCAGGCCGAATACCTCGCGGAGATCGCAGACCAGCCGCTCCGTGAGGCCGTCATCCGCCACCTCATGACCGAGCGTGTCCTGCCCGAGCTGATGAGCGGGCCAGCCGGAACGGCCCTGGGCCTGAACGTCGAGTGGAAGCTCGGCCGGTACACCAGGGGAACCCGCTAACCCACGCCAGAACACGGAGGAGAACCATGTCCGCAGTGATCCTGCCTGAAATGCGCCCGCCCGGCCGGCGCGGGTTCGGCATTGCCCTGCCCGCCACGGCCACGGGCGGCGCGGCCGCCCTGGTCGAGGGGCGGGTCGGCCCCGCGACGGCTGGGCCTCCCCTGCATATCCACCCGGGCTCGGAGGAAACGTACTACGTCCTCGAGGGCGCCCTGGTCATGTATATCGGCGGTGAGGTGACCGAACTCAAGGCCGGCGGAGTGGCCTACATCAGCCGGGGCACGGAGCACACCTGGGCGACGCCGCTGGACAGCGACGCGCACTTCCTCACCCTGCACACGCCGGGAGGCTACGAGGAATACCACCCGGCGGCGCTGCAGCTCGAGGCAGATCTCGGCCGGCCACCGACCACGGACGATCTCTTCCAGCTCGCCCGCCGTTACGACTGGAAGCTGGCCGGGACGGAAGTGCGCCGCCTGCTGCCCACCGGCACGCTGATCGACGCGTCCCTCGCCGACGCCGTGGCGGCGGAAGCCCGGCAGGCCGTGGCCGCGTCCCCGTGAGAAATCACCCAGCGCTCACGCCCGGCCTGGGCACGAATCCCAGGCCAGGCTCATGACCACCCGGGATGGTGAGATGCGAGCCGACCGGATCGCCCTGGTCACCGGAGCGAACAAGGGCATCGGATTCGAGATAGCGCGCCAGTTGGGCGAGCACGGAGCCGTCATCCTCGTGGGCGCCCGCGACGAGGTGCGCGGCAAGCAGGCGGCCGAGTCGCTGGCGGCCCGTGGCATCACGGCTGCGCCGCTGCGGCTCGACGTCACTGACGGTGCCTGCATAGCGGACGCGGCCAGGGAGATCGGGCAACGGCACGGCCGTCTCGACGTCCTGGTCAACAACGCCGGCATCGGCGGCAGTTTCACCGGCCCGCCCAGCGAGGTGACCACCGGGCAGATGCGCGAGGTCTATGAGACCAACGTCTTCGGCGTGGTCGCGGTGACCAACGCGATGCTGCCACTGCTGCGCAGGTCGGCCGCCGGGCGCATAGTCAACATGTCAAGCGATCTTGGCTCGCTCACGCTGAACGAAGGTCCCGAGGCCGCCTTCGCGCATTTCAACCTCATCGCGTACCAGTCGTCGAAGACCGCGCTGAACGCCATTACCCTCGCCTATGCCAAGGAATTGCGGGATGCGGGCATCAAAGTCAACGCGGCGAACCCCGGCTTCACCGCCACGGATCTCACCAACCACCGAGGCCCGCGGACGCCCGGGCAGGCAGCGGCCATAGCCGTCCGGCTGGCCAGGCTCGGCCCGGACGGCCCGACCGGGACCTCCCAGGACGACAACGGCACGGTCCCCTGGTAGCCCGCCACGCGGCGAACCCGGCCGTTCGGCCCGGCTTCGAGTGGCGCTCCAGCCGGCTACCGCAGGCTGCACCCAGAGATGTCCGCACCAACTACGAGGGCAGGCCAGAGAGCATGCACAGCATCAGGAGCCGTGGCGGAGCCGCGGTGAACGGCCGGAGGGCGGTGATCACCGGCCTTGGCGTCGTCGCGCCAGGCGGGGTGGGCACCAAGGCGTTCTGGCAGGCGATCACCTCCGGCCGCACGGCGACGAGGCTGATCACCGCCTTTGACGCGGCGGCCTTCCGCTCGCGGATAGCCGCAGAGGTGGACTTCGATCCGGCTGCGGCGGAACTCTCGCACCGGGAGATCCGCCGCCTGGACCGGGCGGCTCAGTTCGCTCTCGTCGCGACCAGGGAGACCCTCAGCGACAGCGGGCTTGAGCTTAGCCGACTCGACCCCGCCCGCGTTGGCGTCAGCATCGGCACCGCGGTGGGCTGCACCTGCAAGCTGGAGGCGGAATACCTGGTGCTCAGCGACACCGGCCGGGAGTGGCTCGTCGACCACAGCTACACCAGCCCGCACTTGCACGACTACTACATGCCCGGCTCGATGGCGGCGGAGATCGCCTGGGAGGTCAATGCCCAGGGCCCGGTCACCGCGGTCTCGGCGGGATGCACGTCGGGGCTGGACGCCCTCGGCCACGCCGTCGACCTGATCCGGGAGGGCACCGTCGACGTGATGGTGGCCGGGGGCACGGAGGCCCCCATATCCCCCATCACGGTGGCGTGCTTTGACGCCATCAAGGCGACCTCGCCGAGCACCGACGACGCCGCACACGCGATGCGGCCCTTTGACCGGACCCGTACCGGATTCGTGCTCGGCGAGGGGGCCGCAGTCCTCCTGGTGGAGGCAGAGGAGCACGCCCGCGCCCGCGACGCCCGAATCTACGCCGAGATCACTGGGTTCGCCTCCCGCAGCAACGCCTATCACATGACGGGGCTGCGCCCGGACGGCACCGAACTCGCCGCGGCCGTCACCGCGGCGTTGGACGAGAGCAAGCTGCCGCCGGATGCCATCGACTACGTCAACGCGCACGGCACCGCCACCAAGCAGAACGACCGGCACGAGACGGCGGCGCTCAAGAAGGCACTGGGCGAGCACGCATACCGGATACCGGTCAGTTCCATCAAGTCGATGATCGGCCACTCGCTCGGCGCCATCGGCTCGATCGAGATCGCCGCCTGCGCGCTGGCCATCGACCAGGGAATCGTCCCGCCGACGGCCAACCTCACCGAACCGGACCCGGAGCTGGACCTGGACTACGTGCCGCTCGAGGCACGCGAACAGCACCTGGGCGCCGTGCTGAGCGTGGGCAGCGGCTTCGGCGGATTCCAGAGTGCCATGGTGCTGGCCCGTCCGCGGAGCCGCGCGGCATGACCACGGCCGTAGTGACCGGGATCGGGATCGCGGCACCGAACGGTCTCGGCACGGACAACTTCTGGGCGGCGACGCTTCGCGGCCAATCCGGCATCGACACGCTCCGGCGCTTCGACGTGAGCGGCTACCCCTCCCGGCTTGGCGGCGAGATCGACGGCTTCGACCCGGCCGATCACCTGCCCGGCCGGCTCATCCCCCAGACGGACCGTATGACGCAGATCGCGCTCGCGGCGTCCGACTGGGCGCTCGCCGACGCCGGCGTGGCAGCTGAGACGTACGACACCACGCAGATGGGAGTCGCGACAGCAGGGGCCTCCGGCGGGCTTGAGTACGGCCAGCGGGAACTGGACACGCTATGGACCGCGGGCCCCCAGCACGTCAGCGTGTACATGTCGTTCGCCTGGTTCTACGCCGTCAACACCGGGCAGATCTCGATCCGGCACGGCCTGCGCGGCCCGGCCGGGGTCGTGGTCAGCGACCAGGCGGGCGGGCTGGACGCGGTCGGCCAGGCCCGGCGGAACATCCGCAAGGGGGCCCGGCTCATTGTCTCCGGCGGCATGGACAGCTCGTTCTGCCCGTACGGCTGGGTCTCCCGCATCAGCGCGGGAACGCTGAGCAGGAGCGACGACCCGAGCAGCGCCTACCTTCCATTTGACGTGCGCGCACAGGGACACGTCCCCGGTGAGGGTGGCGCCATCCTGGTGGTCGAGGACGCGCAGGCAGCCCGGGCCCGCGGCGCGCGCGCCTACGGCGAGGTCGCCGGCTACGGCGCCACCTTCGACGCAGCCGCGCGGCACGGCGGCGGCCGCGGCCTGCGCCGGGCCGTCGAAGCCGCCCTCGCGGATGCAGGCGCGGCCGCGGCCGACATCGGCGTCGTCTTCGCCGACGGATCGGGAACGCCGGAGGATGACCGGGCCGAAGCCGAGACCATCACGGCCGTCTTCGGCCCGGGCGCGGTGCCGGTCACCGTCCCCAAGACCATGACCGGACGGATGAACTCCGGCGGTGCGCCGACTGACCTGGCGTGTGCCCTGCTGGCGCTGCGGGACGGGATCGTCCCGCCGACCATCAACGTACGCACGATCGCCCCTGGCTACGACATCGACCTGGTGATCGGCCAGCCCCGGCCGTGGCGGCCGGGAGCGGCGCTGGTGATGTCCCGCGGTAAAGGCGGCTTCAACTCCGCGATCGTGCTCTGCCCGGCCGCCCAGGTGCTGAGCGGAGCGCCGACCGACGAGATCAGGGACCCACACCGGACACGCCTAGAGGAGTGATTCCGTATGGGGGGTCACTCAACGAGAGGAGAACGAGGCCAGCCATGCGACAGATAACGTTGCGCGAACTCCAGGACATCATGCGCCAGTGCGCCGGGGAGGATGAGTCAGCGCAGCCGCTCGAGCAGGTCGCGGACCAGGCGTTCGACGAACTCGGCTACGACTCGCTCGCGCTGCTGGAGACGCAGACCCGGATAAAGCTGGACTACGGCGTCGAACTTTCCGAGAACGAACTCACTCAGGGCATGACACCACGGCAACTGGTGGACATGGTTAACACGCTGCTGCAGACGGCCTGACGGATGCCGCGGCCCGCATTGCTGATGCCGGGGCAAGGCGCACAGTACCCTGGCATGGGCACGGGCCTATACCGGGACCTGCCCGCCTTCGCGGCGCTCATGGACGAGGTCTTCCGGGCCATGGGAACGGCCGGGGCGGAGTTGCGATCCGAATGGCTGGCTGCTGATCCCGCGTTTCCCATCGATCATGTCGGCCGCTCCCAGCCGCTGCTGTTCGCCATTGACTACGCGCTCGGCAGGCTGCTGATAGACCTGGGGCTGCGTCCGGCGGTACTGCTCGGGCACAGCATCGGCGAAATGGCCGCAGCCCTTCTGGCCGGCGTCTTCGACCTGGACAGTGTCGTTCGCATCCTGCAGCATCGGGTCCACGAGGCGGACCGGGCACCGGCTGGCGGCATGGCCGCCGTCTCCGCCTCAGCCGCGGAGGTCGCGCCCTACCTGCGGCCGGGTATGGGCATCGGGGCCATCAACGCGCCACGGCAGACAGTGATCGCCGGCCCTGACGAACCGCTGCACACCGCGTTGGAGGCGCTGGAGCAGGCGGGCTTCACCTGGGCCCCCGTCTGCTCATCCGCCCCATTCCACAGCTCTGCGCTGCAGCCGTTGGCCGACGCGGCCCTGCCGCTGCTGGCGGACCTGCCCATCCGGCCACCGAGGATCCCCGTCATCTCGGGATACACCGGGCGGCGCCTGTCCGATGCCGAGGCGGTCGATCCGCAGTACTGGGCCCGGCACCCGGTGGACCCGGTGCTGTTCTGGGCGGCCCTCGACGGGCTGCTGGCCAGTGGCCCTCAGCTGCTGATCGAATGCGGGCCAGGACAGGGGCTGACCATCCTCGCCCGGCGTCATCCGGACGTCCGCTCGGGCCGCTCGCGGGCCATGCCGTTGATCGGCTCCGCCGCGCCGGATCCCGATGGGGAGGCCGGCCGTTTCGCGGCTGCGGCCACCAAACTGGCGCTGCCCGTCCCGTGACCGGCCAGCCCCCGTGCGGGCTAGGCCGTGGCACCGGCCGCGGGCCTCAAGGCGATGTCGAGTACGCCTGCAGCGCTGTTCGCGAAGCTCTCAGCATGCGCACTCCACCGCCGGACGCAGCTGGCTCCCCGGCCGCGGTCATCTGCGGCATCGGGGCCTGGCTGCCGCCCAGGATCGTGACCAACGACGAACTCGCCACCCGCCTGGACACCTCTGACGAGTGGATCAGGAGCCGCACCGGCATCCGGGCCCGCCGCTTCGCCTCCTCCAGGGAGCCCACCTCGTATCTGGCCGCCGAAGCCGGCCGGCGGGCGATGACGTCGGCCGGGGTCAGCGACGTGGACATGGTCGTGCTCGCCACCACCACGCCCGACCGGCCATGCCCCGCGACGGCGCCGCGGGTGGCAGACCGGCTCGGGCTGGCTGGCTGCCCAGCGTTCGACATCTCGGCCGTATGCACGGGTTTCCTCTACGCGCTGGCCGCAGCGTCGGGCCTGATCGCCGCGGGTACCTCGGAACACATCCTGGTCGTCGGCGCCGAGACGTTCAGCGCGATCCTCAACCCGCAGGACCGGTCGACGGGTGTCGTGTTCGGGGACGGGGCCGCCGCGGTCGTGCTGCGGCCCGGCGACCGCCAGGAGCCCGGCGCGGTCGGCCGGATCGAGCTGGGCAGCGACGGATCGCTGGCCGACCTCATCACGATCCGGGCGGGAGGGTCGGAGGAGCGGTTGTCCGGCTCGGCCGCCGCCCCTTCCGACTCGTACTTCTCGATGCGCGGCCAGGAGGTGTTCCCGCACGCGGTGCGGCGCATGACCGAGGCCGCGCGGAAGGCACTCGCCCAGGTCGGCTGGCAGGCTGACGAGGTGGACCGCCTAGTCGGGCATCAGGCCAACCTGCGCATCCTGCAGGCCATCGGGGAACGGATGCACATCCCCGCCGAACGCCTGGTGGTGCACCTCGACCAGGTCGGGAACACCGCGGCCGCGTCGATCCCGCTGGCGCTCGCCCATGCGCAGGCCACCGGCGAACTCTTTCCCGGGGCGCGGGTCGTGCTGGCCGCCTTCGGGGGCGGTGCGACATGGGGTGCCGCCGCCATGACCTGGCCCGCGCTGAAAATGCCATGACCGTCCAGCCACCCAGAGGAAGGAGTGATATGAGCACTGTCTCAGAGCCGACGTTCGAGCAGCTCGCCCTGATCATCGAGGAGAAGATCGGCGTACCCCGCGACCGCGTCCGGCCCGGTACCAGGCTCAAGGACATCGAAATCGATTCGCTGGCCCTTATCGAGGTCGCCCTGGTCGCCGAGGAGGAATTCGGCGCCGAGATCCCTACCGACTTGATCAACCTCGACGGCACCGTCCAGGGCCTGTACGAACTCGTGTTGACGGTCGTGAATAGCAGTCACGCGTGACCCTGACCGCACGGGCAACGCCACGATGGGCGTTGTGCGTCCATCCGAGTAGAGAGGTGTATGAATGCTGAAGGTCTTAAGATCGGTACCGATGGCCGCCGCCGTGAGCGTCACCGTGCAAGGGACCTCCGAGTGTGAGGGCGAATCCGGGGCGGTGGCGCTGGTGACGCCGTCCGGCCCCCGGAACGTGCTGTCCGGGTTGCCCTCCGTGCTCGAGGGCGGCACCACGGCGGTGCGCAGCTGTACGTCAGTCAGCTCCCCGGCTTTCCCGACCTGCCCGGGACATCGAACGTCTACCGGATAGCGCCTGGCCAGGCACCGACCGTGGTCGCGAGCGGGCTGACGGCGGTGACCGCCATCGCGTTCGACCACCAGGGCCGGCTCCTCGCCGCGGAATACAACACCGGCTGCCTGCTGGCGCCGCCCACCACCCCGGGAGCGCTCGTCCGGGTCGACCTCTCCACCGGCGCGGTCACCACGCTCCCGGTCAGCGGCCTGTCCCAACCCACCGGGCTGGCCGTGGACGCCAGGGGCACCGTGTACGTGGCTGACCACGGCAACTCAACGGGCACCGGCGAGGTGCTGAGAATCACCGGACTGGGCTAAAGTCCGGCACCGGCGTCCACAGCGGGGGCGCCTGGCGGCACGGCCGCCAGGCGCCTTCCCCGTCCGGAACCGTGCCCCCGGACCCGGCGGAAGCCCGGGGTCAGGGGCGCGGCACCACGCCCCGGGCGGACCGCTGCCCCGCCGCCTCGGCGAACGCCAGGAACGGCCGCTCATCAGCGATCTGGTCAGCGTGCCATTGCACGGCGACCGCGAACGGATAATCGACCGCCTCCACCGCCTCGATGATGCCGTCCTGCGCCCGGGCGGTGACGACCAAGCCCTCGCCGAGCCGGTCGATCGCCTGGTGGTGGTAGCAGGAGACCTCGGCCGTCTTACTGCCGAAGATCCTGGCGAGGTGACTGCCGGGTTGCAGGTCCAGGAGCTGGGCTCCGAACGACCCCGGCTGCGGCTGGTGGGCGGTGTCGCCGATGATATCGGGCAGGTACTGATGGAGCGTGCCCCCGCGGAGCACGTTGAGCACCTGCAGGCCCCGGCAGATACCGAAGAACGGCAGCCCCGTGCTCAGCGCCCGCTCGAGCAGCGCCAGTTCGGCGGCATCCACGGCCGGGCTGACGCCGGTGGTCCTCGGGTGCGCGGCGGCCCCGTACCGCGCTGGGTCGACATCGGCGCCGCCCGGCAGCAGCAGGCCGTCGAGCCGGGCGATGACCTCCTCGACGCCAGGCAACAGCGGCAGTAGTACCGGCAGGCAGCCCGCGGCGGAGAGCAGATCCACGTACGCCTGCGGAGCCAGGGTGGCGGACAACTCGAATTTCAGCCAGTTGACCTGGGCCACGCGCGCGCATACTCCGATCACGGGCCGCCGTGTCCCCCCGGGACCGTTCCCTTCGGATTTCACGGCTGCTACCTCGTCCACGGTGGCACGAACGGCTCCTGGCCTGCCACGTAACCGCGCCCGCCCACGGGCAGCACCGCCACCATCTCGAGCGGTTCGTCATACGGGTTGCCGATGCCGAAAGTGACGTGCGGCGGCACGATCAGGGCGTCCGCCGCGGTGAGCTTGTGTTCCGTCCCGTCGAGCGACACGACCGCGTTGCCCGACAGCACGAAGAAGACCTCTTCGCGATCCACCATCCCCATCCACGGCGGCACTCCCGGGGCCAGGGTCAGGCGCCACATGCAGATTTCCGTCGATCCCCGGCTCGGCGCGGCGTAACCGCGCACGGTGATATGCGGAACGGGAAGGTCCACGCTGTCCGGAGGCGAAAAGGTAAAGACAGGCGCGCTGGAGGCATGGACTACTGGCACGGGCATATCCTCCCTGAGATGTGGCCAAAGGCATTCGCAGTCTGCTGGACAGCCGTCTAGTCCCGATCAACTATCAGTCGATTCAGCTGAAAGTTCCCGGGCAGCATGAACGCTACTTACGGGTTCAGCACCCATGCGGAGTCATGCGCGGCGAATCCTATGTGCGGATAGTACTTCGCGGCCGCGGGCGCCGACAGGAGCACGATCTTCGCCTGCGGCGCCTCCTTCCGGGTCGCGTCGATGAGCGCTCTCCCGATGCCTGATCGCTGATGCGGAAGGCTGACCGCGATGTCGGAAAGGTAGGTCACGTAGGAGAGGTCCGAGATGCTCCTCGCGATACCTACCAGCGTTCCGCCGATACGGCAGGTAACGATAAGGTTGGCGTTCCGCACCATCGCGCGGAAGCGATCCGTGTCCGCTATCGGCCGCCGCTCGCCGAGTCCCGAGGACCGGTAGACGCCCAGTACTTCGTCGAGATCAAGATCGGTCCCCTGCTCGCGGTTAATTCTCCAGGTCACGAAGAGCTTCCAATCGATTCAAGATAACGTCATGGCGGACGAGGAAACGCTCCGGCCGCAGCGGGTCAAGATCAATTCCCTCATTTCTGAGCAGCGTGCCGAAATCCTCGCCTGACTCGATGGTGCGATTCGCCGCGGCCTGCACGCTGCGGTACGCCGCCTCGCGCTCGGCGCCGCGCTCCAGGAGATCGGCCAGCACCGCTGAGCTGAACACGAGACCGTTCGTCAGGCCGATGGCCGCCCGCATCCGTTCCGGGAACACCTCGAGCGTCTCGATGAGGTCGGCCGCGGCGGTGACCTGGTAATGGGCCGCGATCATGGCGTCGGGCACGACCACGCGCTCAACCGAGGAATGGGACAAGTCCCGCTCGTGCCACAGCGCCACGTTCTCAAGCATCGTTCCCGCGTAGCCGCGCAACAGACGGGCCAGCCCGCACAGGCGCTCACTCGTCGTCGGATTGCGCTTGTGCGGCATGGCACTCGACCCCTGGTAGGCGGTGGTCCGCCGCTCTTCCACCTCGCGCACCTCGCTGCGGTGCAGCAACCGCACCTCGGTGGCGATCTGCTCGATGCAGGCGCCCAGAGTCGCTACTGCCTGCAGCAACTGGGCGTGACGATCACGCGCCACGACCTGGCTCGGGGCCTGCTCCACGCCGAGACCGAGTTCAGCGCAGATGTATTCCTCGACGAACGGATCGATAAGCGCGTAGGTGCCGACCGAGCCGGAGATCGTGCCCACGGCCACCGCCTCGCGAGCGGCCGCGATGCGCCGGGCCGACCGGTCCACGGCGAAGGCGAACCCCGCCAGCTTGTGGCCGAAGGTCGTGGGCTCCGCATGCATGCCATGCGTGCGCCCGATACAGGCCGTCTCCCAGTGCTTGACCGCCTGCTCAGTCAGTACCCGCCGGAGCCGGGCCACCGTCCTGAGCAGGAGATCGGTGGCCCGGGCGAGGTTGTACCCGAAAGCGGTGTCCACCAGGTCATAGCTGGTCATCCCCAGGTGTACCCACCGGGCCGAGTCGTCGGGGATGTCCTCGCAGAAGGCGGCGAGGAAAGAAAGGATCTCGTGATCCCGCTCACGCTCCAGGTCCGCTACCCGCGCCGCGGATGGCACCCGGGCACGCCTGATGTCAGCGAGTGCGTCACGGGGCACCCGGCCCAGGTCCGCCTGCGCCTGCGCCGCCAGAACTTCCACCTTGACCCAGGTGGCATAACGGGCCTGATCCGACCACAGTTCCGCCATCTCCGGCAGCGAATAACGGGATATCATGTTGTGCGAGCCTCCCAGAAAGGCATTACTGTCGGCGGGCAGCTGATACTGGGATATCCCGCTGTCAGCCGGCCCGGCCGCGGAGATCAGCGTCCGGGCCGCCAGCCGCTCGGACGGGCCAGTCCTGAATTCCAGCTACGGCGTAATCACACAACCAATCATCGGTGGCTAACCAGTTACCTGTACAGTGGTTCTCGCCGTTTTCTCCGAGCGTGCTCTTGTTCAACTGTCTTTCTTCCGCAGTTGAACTGACCCGGCCTCCGGTGCCTCGCGCTCGTCCCTGGGCTCTCCCGTTCAACACACCGCGCCGCCTACACGGCCCGGCCCGGCGGCCATCGCCGCCCGCCGGGCGGCAACCAATTTATCTAGGATTGCGCCGCCGGACCGCAGGCGGCGACGCGGCTGCTTGCCGGGCATTTAGCTCGTGTCATTAAGTTGTCCCGTGCCAGTCTCAATTGCCGCGGGGATCAATCCGCTGGCTTACCGCAGCATTCGCGAGATCAGGGAGTTGCTCTGCCATGGCCATTCAACGGCCGCGGGGCACATGGAGTCAGTGCTCGCCGCCATTCATGAGGTGGACGCCGGGCTCGGCGCGTTCGTCGCGGTCGCGGGTGAGCAGGCCCAGCGAGAGGCCGAGGCAGCCGACCGGCTCATCGCCAGGCTGGGCACGGCCGCCTGGCAGGACCGCCCCCTGCTCGGGGTCCCGCTATCCGTCAAAGACCTCATCCAGACCGGGGACCTGCCCACCACGAGAGGATCCCTGCTGCCCAACCGCCGGGCCAGGCAGGACGCACCGTCCGTGGTGCGATTGCGCGCCGCGGGCGCCATCGTCGTAGGGAAGACGACGACCTCGGAGTACGGGTGGAGCGCGAGCACGGTCAGCCGGGTTGCCGGCCCCACCCGTAATCCCTGGGCCCGCGAGCTGTCCGCCGGAGGGTCCAGCGGAGGAGCCGCCGCCGCGGTGTCGGCCGGGCTGTGCACCGCGGGGCTCGGCACCGACGGGGCGGGCTCCATCCGCATCCCCGCGGCGTTCTGCGGCGTGGTCGGGTACAAGCCGTCCTTCGGGCGCATTCCCTACGTCCCGCCCTGCGCGGACCGGCTGGCACATGCCGGGCCGCTCGCACGGAGTGTGGCGGACGTCACCGAACTCGCGTCGGTGCTCGCCGGCCCGCACCTCGGCGACCCCGACTCGATGACCGGCTGGCCTGGCCCTCCCCGGGAACCGGAGAAGCTGCGGATCGGCTGGATCGAATTCCCGCGGACGTCGGATGAGGTCCGCAAGGCTGCCGAGCACGCGTGGCCGGTACTCACCGGCCTGGGATACCGCATCGACCACATGGACGTCCCGTTCCCTGACCCATACCCGGCCCTGGTGGACATCCTCGCCGCGGGCGAGGCGGCCAGCACCGCACCGGAGGACGAGGAACGGTCCGATCCGGGCCGGGTCAGCATTGTCCGGTACGGGCGCACCGTCAGCGGCGCGGCGGTCATGCGGGCCGAAGAAGCGCGGATGGCGCTGCGGACAAGCCTGCGATCGGTGATGGACCGCTACGACCTGCTCGCGATGGCGACGGTCCCAGTGCGGCCGTTCGGCGCCGGCGAGATCGCCCCGCCCTGGGCCGCCGAACCTGGTGACCTGCTCTGGCTGGCGTGGTCGCACGCGACCTACCCCTTCAACATGACCGGCCAGCCAGCCCTGTCCCTGCCCGTGGGCCTCACGGCCTCCGGCCTCCCGGTCGGGCTGCAGCTCGTGGGTCCGGTCGGTGGCGACGGCCTGTTGCTCTCGGCCGCCAGCCGGATCGAAGCGGGCCTCGGCCTCCGGCTGATACCGCCCGACCACGAAGCGAAAGGGGAATGATCATGCTTTCCAGGCCATGGGCCGTCTGGGGCAGCGAAGGCAGCGTAGGGCTCCCGTCTTTCGTAGCCGAATTCGGTCTCTGGGACGACTCGCAGACCGCGGCGGCCGAGCAGGTTGAGGCGGAGCTCCATGAGGTCGACTTCGTGCGCGTCGTCTTCTGCGATCCGCACGGGCTGGCCCGGTCGAAGACGATGCCCGCGGGCACGTTCCGAACGGTTCTGCGCAACGGCATGGACTTCAGCGCCGGGCCGTTCCTGTTCGATACCGGCCATGCGGTGGCCGTCGACTTCCTCGCCGACCCCGGCGTGGGGGTCAGTGAGATCGCCGGTGGAGGCGATTTCGTGCTGGTCCCCGATGCGCGGACGTTCCAGGTGCTGCCCGGGGGCGAGGCGAGGACCGCCTGGGTGCTGGGGGACGAGTTCCTGCGTGACGGCTCGCCGCACCCACTCGCCTCACGCCGGGTGCTCCGCCGGGCCTGCGCCGAGTACGCCCAGCACGAACTGGCCCCGGTGATCGGGCTGGAGGTCGAGTGGTACCTCACCCGGCTGGCCGGAGGGCCGCCGGGTAACGCCGGAAACGGTTTCGGGCGGCAGGGAGCTGCTCCGGCGGTGGAGGCCATGAACGCCGGCTACCAGTTCAACCTCGACAGCTTCTACGACTCGGTGGCCGGGGTCGTCAACCCGCTGGCCACGATGCTCATGGCTCTGGGCCTGCCGCTGCGGACCATGGAACACGAGTCAGGACCCGGGCAGCTGGAGACCACCTTCAGCCCCATGCTCGCCCTGGACGCCGCCGACGCGATGCTGCTTTTCCGCACCCAGGTCAAGCAGGCTTGCGCGCGACGCGGATTCCACGCGTCGTTTATGACGCTGCCGCGCCTGGAAAGCTTCGATCCCAGTGGGTGGCACCTGCACCAGTCCGTTACGAGCACAAAAACGAACAGCAACATATTCGCCGTCGACGGCTCCGGACACGACGCGATATCACCCGAGGGGGAAGCCTACGTCCAGGGCCTGCTGACCCGGGCCCGGGAGTTCTGCATGCTGTCCGTCCCGACCATTAACGGCTACCGGCGGCTGGCTCCGCAATTCACGCTGGCACCCACGTCGGCCGACTGGCGTTTCGAGGACCGGAGCGCGATGATCCGAGTGCTCAGCGGCGCGAATTCGACGCATGTCGAGAACCGGATCGCTGAGCCGTGCGCCAACCCGTACCTGGCCATTGCCGCGCAATTGCACGCAGGCCTGGACGGGCTGGCCAATCCGCACACCGGGGCACCTCCCGCCGCCCCGGGTTCCCCGCATCCGGTGCTGCCCCGGTCGCTGGCCGAAGCACTGGACGCCTTCCGGGCGAGCAGCCGCACCGAGGAATTGCTTGGCGCGCCACTCAAAGCGTGCCTGCTGAAGCTGAAGGAAAGCGAAGCGTCGCGCTTTGAAAGCTGGCGCGCGTCGGCCGGGCAAGCCGCGGCCGATGAAGTCACGGAATGGGAGCACCGCGAGTATTTCCGGGTGTTCTGACCACGGCCTCCGCCCGCTTCGAAGTCCAGGCAGGACGGAAAATCCGCATTAGTCGAATGAAGGGAAGCACAGTCGTGTCACGATATGACTGGGGCGGGACTAATCCTGCCATCGGAAGGCTCAAAGACTCCGTCGAGCCGGCCCGCCAGAAGGTGGTCAGCCACCCGCTGTACGGTCACCTCAACACCATGGGCGCCGTAGCGACTTTCATGGAATGTCACGCGTTCGCGGTCTGGGACTTCATGTCCCTGCTGAAGACCCTGCAGCGCCAACTCACCTGCGTCCAGGTGCCATGGGTACCCTCCGGCCCGACGGCGAGCCGGCGGCTGATCAACGACATCGTCCTGGTCGAGGAAAGCGATGAGCTGGGCAACGGCTTCATCAGCCACTTCGAGCTGTACGTGGACGGTATGCGGCAAGCGGGCGCCGACACGTCGCGGATCGATGCCTTCATCAGTTCGCTGCGCGCCGGCCAGCCCGTTCTCCCTGCGCTCAAGGAAGCAGGGGTACCGGAGCCCTCGGCCGAATTCGTGACTACCACATGGGAGTTCATTGAGGACGCCCCGGTGCACTGCCAGGCCGCGGCCTTCGCGTTCGGCCGGGAAGATCTGATCCCGGACATGTTCGACCAGGTCGCCGCGCTCAATGCCGAATTTGGCGAGCTGTCGACCTTCGTTGACTATCTCAGGCGGCATATCCAGGTGGACAGCGAAGAGCACACTCCGATGGCGATGAATATGCTGGCCGACCTGTGCGGCGACGATGCCGGAAAATGGGCCCGCTGTGAGGAGACCATCAACCTTGCGCTCGGCGCGCGGATGAGGCTCTGGGACGGAATCCTGGAGAAGATCCTCGAGCGCGCCGGCTGACGATAACCGGCCCGGTGCGCCCTGGGCCTGGTACGGCCAGGCCCAGGGCGCCATGCCAGGAACGAGGAAAGCCATAAATGCCGTGGGCAAAGGATACCCCACCAGCCGCAAGTTCCAGGCGCTCGGAGCGCATCACCTCGCGGTCCCGCAATGAGACCTGGAAGAAGCCGCCGCGCCGCATCGAGAAGTCGGAATGCATAACCTGCGACACCTGCCTCCGCAACTGCCCACCGGAATTCGGCGCGATATTCGATCGCGGACTCGACGTCGTGATAGTTCCTGAATTGTGCTCCGGGTGCCCTGTGTGCGTGATGGTCTGTCCCGTCGACTGCATATACGTGGATGAGGAATGGACCGGAACCGACGATGAGATGTGGAATCACATTGAGCTGACAGCCGGAGGTGCGTCATGACACTGCCCGTGGAACGGAACGTCGCTGCCTCCCGACGGGCCACTCTGGCCCGGGCCCGGCAGAGCCGCCGACCGAGCCGCCTTGGCTCGCCGGCCGGAGCCGCCGCCCAACCCGACTACTTGCTGGCTGACGACGCCGGCTTCCCCGGGCTGCTCAAGCGGGCCTGGCAGCAGGCCGCAGCCGCCCCCGACCTGCCTGCGGCGGTGGGCACGCTGCTCACGCTGGCCGGGCATGTGCCTCCGGACATCCAGCTGCGGGCACTGCGTACCACGGACGAATGCGCGCTGAACGTGCTGTGCGGCCGGTCGTGGCGGGGCGGGGCGAGGAGCGCCCAGGCCGGCGACGATGCCGAGCCAGTGTTTCTCGGCGAAATCGGGCTGAACACGAGCGGCCGGATCGTCGTGCGCGTCCCCTCGCAGGGACCACTGTCGGGCGAAGAAGACCTCGTCGGCGGCATCCTGCGGGTGCCCTGGTCGGCCCGGGCCCTCGCTGACTACCGAGCCGAGATGGACCTCGCCACCGCCGGGCTGCACGCCGCGATCGCCGACTGCCGCCAGTGGCTGGACACGGCGGGCGAGCGGGGGCGCTGCGACATGCTCGAGAACCTGAAGGAAGCCGCCCTCCGCACCGCGCCCTTCGTGCTGTACCAGGGCAACAGGCAGTACACGAACTTCCGGGACCGGAACACGCTGACCGGCAAGACCCTCTGGCCCGGTCACCCCGCCTGCGCGCTGAGCAGCCTGCAGGCCGTGCCGCTCAGCCTGTGGTCGGACAGCGACGTCATGCTGGTCGTCTGCCTCACGCTGCTCGTGCGATCGGCGGGGTTCGCGCGGATCGAGGAAGCCAACGGGACCCAGCTAACCCTCGACCACGTGGCCTACCTGCTCGAGCGGACGCGGCTCGCGTACAACGGCGTACCCGGGAGGACGCAGGTCCCGCCCGCGTCCTCCAGCCGGGTGCCGGCGCTTAACGAGCTGGCCGAGGCCCTCGGCCGGCGGCGCGGCGAGATCGGGCCCACCGTCCAGCTCTACCGTGAGATATATGGCCCGCTGATGCACAAGATCGAGCGAGTCGCCGGGCCACCCGGCGAGGCCGCGCGGTCGCTTGAGGCGGTCCTGTGCGCGCAGCTGCGCGGCCGACTCCCGGTCACCGGGGGCACGCTAGCGGAGCTGGGAGCGAGCATCAAGGTTGCTCCCGGGTGGCTGGCCGAGCCGCATGGCGAGTTCACGACCGGCCTTGAGTCCCTGGTGTACGAGACCGTGCGCGCCGCGACGGCGGCGTTCGAGGCCGACTTCGCCATGAGCCGCGGACTCCGCCCGGTGACCGCGCTGACGAACGCGCTGCGCGGGCAGCAGTGGGCTCAGCTCACTAAGTGGGACCTGCCCCACTTCTTCTGCTGCGTGGTGCCGGCCCCGGAAGCCCGCCGGCATTTCGGCGACTCGTTCTCGTCGCTGGCCGACACGGCGTGGGCCATCTCCTCACGTATGCAGTACAACTCCTGGCACTTCCTGGCCGGTAATCTCCCGCCCGTTCCCGAGGTCGCGGCCCGTGACTACTTCGTGCCCCCGACGATCCCGGACATCGCTTATTACTCCGATCAGCATCACCACGGTCACGTCGCAGCCAAGGTGCGCTTCAGCATCCGCAGCCCGCAGGCCGTCGAGGTCCTCGGCCGGACGTTCCGCGGATTCGTGGACCTCCGGCTGCTCCGCTCCGATGGCCTGCCGTTCGGCGAGCAGGATCTGCTCGCCGCCCAGCGCACCTCGGCGTTCATCGCGAATGCGACGAGCCTGGCCGCGGCCATGGCCGCGCGGGGCGCGGATATCGAGATCACGGCGTTCGACTCGCAGTGGCACTGGGCGAAGATCGTTCCGTAGCGAAAGCTCCGCAGCGGAAACGCGCGCGGCCCCTGGCCACCGCCAGGGGCCGCGTTGCGTCGGCGTGTCAGGCCAGTGCCGACTGCCGCGCGGACCGGGTGTGGACGACGCGATAGCTGTTCCAATCACTGGCGGTCGTCAGGGAGTTTCGCCGCTCCTGGGACTTGCGCCGGGCCGCGGACTGCCTGTCCTCCGGGAGGGCACGGAACGCGTCGTGGGCCTCTCGGCTGTCCCACTGGGAGTAGACCACGGCGAAGTCGTTGTCCGACCCGATAGGGGCCAAGTCGCCCGTGCTGCCCTCGGGGCCGCGGGAGCGCATGCCGCGCAGCACGCTCTGAGAGCGGAAGCCCGGTGTCTCCACCAGCCACTCGTGGGCGGCCCCGAGAGCGGCGATCAGGTCGCTCTGGTTCTCGGGCGCAACGCCGAGGATCTCGATGACGGTGTAATCGTCGCGGTCCGGCGAGATCTCGGTGGTGCCGCCCAGCGACGGGTGACGCTGACTTAGCTCCACCTCGGTCTGCATCAGCCGGACGAACGTCGTGATCTCACGGAAGACCGGGACCGTGCGGTGCTTGAACTCGTCGCCGGCGTAGCGCGATTCCAGGTCCTGGCGGCCGCGCCACTGAATGAAGTTGGCGGTGCCCAGCTTCTCCTGGCCGCGGTGAACGGTACTCGATACCCACCCGGGGAAGGCCGCGGTATCGACGATCGCCTGCATCTCGCTGACCAGGCGGTCCAGCCGCTGCGGCGTGTCGGTCCGGAACAGGTTGACGACGGTCAGGTACCCGTCTTCCGGGGAAATGAATGGCATGCTTTCCTCGCATCCTCTCGTAACCAACGGTTTTACAGCGACTGCCGCGAAACTCTGGAGGAGTGCCCAGCCTCACGCGGATCGCGTGGCTGGCCGAACCAGCGGGTGAGGGCGTCCGGCAGGCCCGCCAGCCCCGACCCACCAGCGCCGATCCAGGCGATGTAGCCGTCCGGGCGGACCAGTACGGCCTCGACGTCCACGAGCGCCCCGGCGGGACGGGACGCCGCGGTGACGGCGTCCACCCGGTCCGGCCATCCCGCGGCGGCGGCTCGTATCGCCTCGTCACCGGCCAGGTCGAGCACGACGCCGCGCCCGGAGTGCAGGAACTGGAAGGCGGCCGTGCCGCCGGGCCGGCCGGAATCCGTGGCGATCTCGGTATTGGGCAGGCGCCGGCCGACCAGCGGGTGGTCGCCGGGACCGACGTCGTAGCGGATGTCCAGCCCGGTGACCATCCCGACGAGATGGCGCCGCACGTCTTCGTAGCCCAGCAACTCCGCCATGACCTCCTGCATCGGGTCCATCTCGGGGCCGCTGAGGTACAAGATGCGCTGGGCGAGCGTGTTGGTCAGGATCCGGGCGCCCACGGGGTGCCGCTCGGCGTGGTAACTGTCCAGCAGGCCGGGCGACGCGTCTCCGCGGATCTCCATACCGAGCTTCCAGCCGAGGTTCATGGCGTCGCCGATTCCCGCGCTCATGCCCTGGGCGCCGGTCGGAAGGTGTATGTGCGCGGCGTCACCGAGCAGGAAGACCTGGCCACTGCGATACTCGGCGGCCTGCCGGCTGGAGTCGGTGGTCCAACTCGTCCACAGTGGCGTTCCGCCGCTGATGTCCTCACCGGTCAGCCGTTTCCACGCGTCAGCGACCTCGGTGAAACTGGGCGCGCCGTCGCCATTGCGTTTCATGCCGTGCTCGTAGACGACCACGCGGTTCACTCCGGGCCCCAAGGGCAGCACCATAACCATGCCGCCGGGTACCCGCTCGCCGGAGAAACGCGGCCGCAGGGTGCAGCCAGCCACGTCGGCGAACCACATCTCGATGACGGGATCAGTACCCGGGAAACCGACGCCGACCAGCTTGCGGACGGTACTCCGGCCGCCGTCGCAGCCAGCCAGGTAGCGGGCCCGCATGCGCCTGGTGCCATCCGGCGTGGTGAGGACCACGGTGACCCCTTCGGGATCCTGACTGAGCCCGGTGACCTCGTAACCGCGGTACACCGTGGCGCCTAGCTCGACAGCCCACCCCGCCAGCACGGCTTCGGTCAGGGACTGGGGCTTTCCTCGCGCGCCGTAAGAGCCGCCTTCCAGCACGCGGTAGTCGATGGCCAATCCGCCGAAATGACCGATGGGAATGGTGTTCAGCTCACCGAATCGTGGCAGCAGTCCCCGCTGGTCGAACTCCTCGATGGTCCGCGCCGAGAAGCCCAGGGCACGCGACTGCTTAACCGGCTCGGCCAGCCGGTCGACGACGATCGTCGCAACTCCGGCCAGGCGGAGCTCGCCCGCGAGCATCAATCCCGTGGGACCCGCCCCCGCAATGATCACATCAGTGTCGAAATGTTCCACTCGCCTCTTACCTCGCTACGTTGTCGGAACGCACCCGAAACCACTGCCCGATCGCCAGGCTCAGCTCTTCCTCGTCGTCTCCGGCCCAGGCGACATAACCGTCGGGCCGCACCAGCATCGCGGTGACTTCGGAGGGAAAGCCTTCTTCCGGAATCGCGTAAACGGTGGGCACCGGGAATTCCGCCGGCGGACTGCCCTGGTGGCCCGCAGTCTCGGCCCGGGGTACGAGCCGCACGACGACCGGCTCGGTGGCCGCGAGCAGGCCGACCGTGGCCGGCGAGCCCGGCAGGCTGCGCAGCCGCATGTTCGCGATGCGCCTTCCGGCCAGGGGGGACTGACCGGGTCCGTACGGGACATCAAGGCCGCTCAAAACCCGGGACAGATGGTCGCGGACCGGCTCGAGCCCGACCAGTTCGGTCAGCACCGCGCGGAGCGGCTCGATCTCGGCCTGTCCCAGCAGGACGGCCTCCTGCGCCGCGACGTAGCGGAGCACCCTGGCCGCCACCAGATGCCGCTCGTCGTGATAGCTGTCCAGCAGGTGCGGCGGCGCCCAGCCATGAACCGACCCGGCGAGCTTCCAACCCAGGTTGACCGCGTCCTGCAGCCCTACGTTCAGCGCCTGGCCGCCGATCGGCATGTGCCAGTGGGCCGCGTCCCCGGCCAGCAGGACGCGGCCGCGCCGGTAGGAGTCGGCCAGTCCGCTGGCGTTGTCGAACGAATCGGTCCAGATAGCGGTCCCGCCTGAGATGTCCTCGCCGGTGACCTCCTCCCAGAGCCGCGCGATTGCGGCGAATCCCGGCGGCGCCATGCGCTCGGCGACGTCCGCCCCGAACGCGTGCACCATCACCCTGGTGACGCCGTCGCTGGTCCCAGCGACGGCGAGCCCGCCGGCGAGCCGCTCGAATCTCCGGTCCCGGATGTTGATGCCGGTCACGTCCGCTCTCAGCAGTTCCCTCGTCGGGCCCGTGACCGTTGAGGTGAAGCCGGCCAGCCGGCGTACCGTGCTCGCGGCGCCATCGCAGCCGACCACGTACTGCGCCTGGATGCGCAGGTCGCCGTCGGGACCGCGGACCCCGCAGCGGACGTGCTCCGCCCGCTCGCTCATGTCCGTCAGCTCGTGCGCCCGCAGGAGGGTCGCCCCCAGTGTCTCTGCGCGCCGGCCAATGATGCTCTCCGTACGGTACTGAGGCACCTTCCAGTGGCCGGCGTACTGGCTGGGCACCCCGGACACGTCGAACGGCAGGCCGCCGAAGTGCGCTCTCGGTTCACAGACGGCCGCGTCGAGCAGCGCGTCGAAACCGCGCTCGTGCAACAGCTCGGCGGTCAGCGTGGTGAGCTGGCTCGCCCTTGACTCGGTCATCGGGCTCGGCAGCCGCTCGACGATGATGACCGGGACCCGGGCCCGCCGGAGTTCGCAGGCCAGCAGGAGGCCGACCGGCCCGGCCCCAACCACCAGGACCTGCGTGCTGAGGGACTGCACAGCTGGCTCCGGGGTCATGGAGCCGCCTGCCTGCTGCCGGCGTCTTCCGCGTACGCTTTCGCGGCGCGGAGGGTGGTGAGGCTGTTCGCGCCCAGGGCCTTCCTGACGTCCTCCTGGACGGTCGCCACGTCCGCGTCCGGCCCGAGCAACTCGGTGATACGCGCCGTGTTGATCCGTACCGTGTGCCAGGACGTGGCCGACACGCCCCTCCCGCCCCGCGCCCCGATATGCCAACGTCCCGTGTGCAGCGTCATCAGCGGAGGTAGCACGATCTGCTTGTAGATGATGCTGTGGTCCGGCTCGCATACGCGGACGGAGCGCGTGGTGTGCACCGATCCGTCTGGGCTACTGGTATCCATTTCGAGTATCTGCAGCCCGCTCGTCTCCTCCTCCAGCACCACCCGGGCGACATGCGGGAGCCGCTTCTCCCACAGCTGGGCCTCGTTGAGGAAGTCGTAGACGTCCTGGGCGCGGCCGTCGACCGCGACGCTGTCGGAGAATGTGATCAGCTGCTCGGGTCCGGCCAGTTCCGCTCTGCTCTTCAGCGCGTTCAGTTCCGCTGTGCTGTTGCGGTCCACCGCCTGGCTGATCCAGTCGAGGTCGGCGGGGTCATCGCTGGCCGCGAAGAAGTCGTGCAGCAGGCGCACCCGGCATTCCGAGCCGGAGACAGGCTTTACCACCCACTCCCCGCCCATCCCGCCGACCGGGGCGACAGACCGTTCTTGCCGGAACTTAATGGTCATGCGCTCCGAGTCGCGCTCTCGTCTCGACGTCCAGGCCTTAGCGGTCCCGTTGGCAGTGGCCCAGATCCGGATCAATTCCGAGTTCCCGTTCCGGTCCACGCATTCCGCGTGCACGGTTGGGGGGAACATCTCAGGCCACTTACCAACGTCCGCGAGCAGCGCGTAGACCTGCTCGGCAGGAGCCTTGACGGTTATCTCGTGTTCCGTCTCCCGCGCCGCTCCCGTGGTCACGATCGTCCTCCTCAGTCAGCGCCGACGGTCAGGGCGGCCTAGCGGGCCGATACCAGCGGTTGCGAGTCCTGCGCCTCGGGCGCCTGGCGAGGCGAGCCGAACCAGCGGCGCAGCGCGTCCTGCAATTCCCCGCCGCCGGGCGCGGTCCAGGCCACGTAGCCGTCGGGGCGAATCAGCACCGATTCGGTCACGGCACCGTGGTCCTCCGGGCCGGCCGGGAAGCTCGTCACGCTGACCAGGTCGACGCGATCGGACCATCCGGCGGCCCGCCCGCTCGTCTCGCCGGAATGATCAGCGCTGATCAGCAGCCCCCGGGCCCGGTGCGCTAGCCGCGCGATCTGCTCACGACCGCCGTCGGAGGGCTCCAGCTCCCGGTCGGGCATGCGCGCGCCGAGGAGCGGATGACCCGATTCCCCCACCTCGTAGCGGATGTCGAATCCGCTCACCATCCCGGACAGGTGGCGCGCCACGCTGGGGATCGCGATGAGCTCGGCCATGACGGCCCGCAGCGGCTCGACCTCTTTACCACTGAGGTTGAGCGTCCCCTGGGCGCGCGTGTTGCGCAGGACCCGCGCGCCTACCAGGTGCCGCTCGCTGTGGTAGGTGTCGAGCAGCCCGTCGGGGGCCCGGCCCTGGACCGTCGCGGCCAGCTTCCAGCCGAGGTTGACGGCGTCCTGTACGCCGACGCTCAGCCCCTGGCCGCCGGCCGGGAGATGGATGTGCGCGGCATCCCCCGCGAGTAGTACCCGGCCCCGCCGGTACGCCGTGACCTGGCGGGTGGCGTCCGTGAAGCTGCTGACCCACCTCGCCTCCCCGCCGTGGATGGACTCCCCCGTGAGCCGCTGCCAGGCGTCGGCGACATCGGCGAAGGTCACTTCGCGGTTCTTGTCCGGCGGGGGGGCGCCGTTCTCGCAGACGATGATGCGGAAGTAGCCCTCTTCCAGCGGCCCGGCCATGACCATGCCGCCCGGCACCAACTCGCCGATGAGCCGGCTCCGGATATCGCAGCCGGAGACGTCGGCCAGATACATCTCCCGAGTCGCATCGGAGCCTGGGAAGTCAAAGCCGGCCAGCTGGCGGACGGCGCTCCGGCCGCCGTCGCAGCCCACCAGGTAGCTGGCTGCGTACTGGCTCCGGCCCGCTGGCTCGTCGACGTCCGCGACGACACCGTCTCCGGTGTCGCGGAGGCCGGCGACCTCGTGCCCGCGGCGCAGCGCCACGCCCAGTTCCAGCGCCCAGTTCTCGAGCATCTCCTCGATCTTGTACTGCGGCACGCCGCGTACCCCGAAGTGCGCACCCTCGAGCACCCCGTAATCCATCGGTATGCCGCCGAAATGCCCCTGCCTGCTTATCTCGGCGTTGCCGAGCCGGTCCAGCAGCCCGCGCTGATGGAACAGTTCGGCGGCGCGCGCCGTGAAGCCAACCCCGCGCGACTCCCAGCTCCGGGCGGTCCTCTTCTCGACGACGATAACGTCGGTGCCGGCGAGGCGAAGCTCGCCCGCGAGCATCAGGCCGGTTGGCCCGGCGCCGACGATTATTACTTGAGCATCCATATTCTGTCCTTGAGGTCAGGCTTTCTTCTTTAACCAGGGTTACGCGGGAACCGCCTCGACGATTGAGATCGCTGACGTAGTCGGCACCACCCGGGTGAGCTTGAAGCCAGCCCTGGCGAAGAGGTCGGAATATTGCGGCTGCGTGCGTTCTTTAGCACCCAGCAGCAGGAGCAGCCACAGGTCGATAATGTTCCCGATGTGCCGCTCGTTATTTCCGGTGAGCACGTATTCCATCACCAGGAGCGTCCCGGTGGGAGGGATGACTTCGCGGATCTTCTTGAGTATCACGAGGCATTCATGCTCCGGGAAGTCATGCAGGATGTGCTTGAGCACATAGGCATCCGCGCCGGCCGGAGGGCTGTCGAAGAAGCTGCCGTTCTGGATCGTGGACCGCGCCGCGACGCCCGCCTCGTCGAGCACGCGGCCCGCTTCGGCGGTCGCGAAGGGCGAGTCGTAGAGGATCCCCTGGGAACTGCCCGCCTGCTTGAGGATTCCCGTGAGCAGGGTGCCACGGCCGCCGCCAATGTCGACGATCTCGCCGAACCGCGAGAAGTCGTAGGCGGCCAGTAGCGGGTCGGTCTCCGCGGCGGAAATGCTGCCCATGCCCTGGAAGAAAACCGCCGCGTACTCGGGGTTGGCCATGAGGAAGTCGTAGCCGCTCATGCCGCGCAGCTTGGGCAGGCTTGCTTCGCCGGTGCGCACGGAGCTGATCAGGTGCCCCCAGTCTTCCCAGAGCAGGGGATGCCCCATGAGCACGGCAATACCGCGCATCGAGTCCACGGCGTCATCGCGGAGCGGGCCGCCCATGGGGGTTAGCTCGAACCGCCCGTCTGCCTGCTCCGCAAATACTGAATAGCCAGCGAGCACGCGCAGCAGCCGGTACGTTGCTTCCGGATCGGCGCCGACCCTTTTCGCTATTTCCGCAGCGGGCAGCGGACCATCGGCGAGAACATCGGCTATGCCCAGCTTGGCCGCAGCATAGATTGCCTGAGTTATGACGGAGCCTTGTATCAGGTCAAGCAGCGCGAAGGCGGTCGGCTGATCCCGCTCAGCAGGCAAAGCGGACATGGTTCCTCCCTCGATTCCCAACTACCGAGGATTCGAGGATAAATCGGCGTGTTTAACGCCCGCAACAGCTGCCATATCGTTCAACTGAACAAAGCGCGCAGTCGAACGGCCAGCTGCGGAATCCACCGGCCCTTGACCGGAACTAAAGGAGCTCGTGACAGGCTGCGGGAATGCCGAATCCACAAAGGAGCAGCTGCAATGGCGGATAACGCACAGCAGGTTGCGCTGATCACCGGGGGGACGAGCGGGATCGGCCTGGCCGTAGCGGGGAGCCTGGCCGTCCAGGGCCTGAAGATCTTCATGTGCGCACGGAACGCAGAGGCGGTCCGGGACACAACGGCCAAGCTGCGGGCGTCCGGCTTCGAGGCCGACGGCGTGGCCGCGGACGTGCGGCGCCCTGCGGACGTCAGCCACCTGGTGCAGGCCGCCATGGACCGATACGGGCAGATCGATGTCCTGGTGAACAACGCCGGCCGTAACGGCGGCGGCGTCACCGCGGACATCGCCGACGAACTCTGGTACGAGGTCATTGACACGAACCTGAACAGCGTCTTCCTGGTAACCCGCGCAGTACTCCGGACGGGGAAGCTGGTCGAGCGGGGCTGGGGACGGATAATCAGCATCGCGTCGACCGGCGGCAAGCAGGGTGTGGTGTTCGGCGCGCCTTACTCGGCTTCCAAGCACGGGGTTATCGGGTTCACCAAGGCCCTGGGGCTCGAGCTCGCGAAGACGGGCGTCACGGTGAACGCCGTCTGCCCGGGCTATGTCGAGACTCCGATGGCACAGCGGGTACGGCAAGGTTACGCGGCGCACCACGACACGACTGAGGAAGCGATACTCGAGCGCTTCCAGGCGAAGATCCCGCTCGGCCGCTACTCCGAACCCGAAGAGGTGGCGGGTCTCGTCAGCTACCTGGTCACCGACTCGGCCGCACCCATCACCGCGCAGGCGATCAACGTCTGCGGGGGCCTCGGGAACTACTAGGTGGAAGGCGTAGGCAGGAATGTACAGCACCCTGATCGTCGGGAGGATGGACCCGCAGTGGTCGGCGGATGTCGCCAAGCTTTTCGGCGCGTTCGACCAGACCGACATGCCGCATCGCATGGGAACCAGGCGCCGCGAGCTCTTCAGTTATCAAGGCCTGTATTTTCACCTGCAGGACTTTGACGGAGGGTACGGCGGCGAGCGGATACTCCAGGCGAGGACTGACCCCCGCTTCATCAAGATCAGCGCCGACCTGAAGGCTTACATCGAGGCCTACGACCCGGCGACCTGGCGGTCACCGGCTGACGCCCTCGCTAGCCGGTTCTACCACTGCGAGCCGCCAGGCTGACGCCCGTCACGACAGGAAGGGCGCCGGAGCGGTTACCGCGATCAGTGCCCTTCTGCTTGCCGCCAACTTCGCTGCCGGGCCGGTGACGCGGAATCGCGTCACCGGCCCGGCAGCGAAGTTTCCTGGTACCTCAGATTGCTGCCTTGACCGGGGTGGTGCCCCGCTGCCCGTAGGAGGCGGGAAAGCCCTGACGCCAGCTCGGGTAGCGGAGCGTCCAGCCGAGCTCCTCCTTGGCCTTGGCATTCGATGCCCCGCGGGACTCCGAGGACATCTTCACCATTTCTGCGCCCATGATCAGGCTGCCGACCCAGCTGGGGACGCGGAAGGGGCGCTTGGCGCTGAGCGCGCTCGCGAGGGCGGGCAGCCATTCGCTCATTGGGGCCGACTCGTCGTCGGTGATGTTGTACACGGCGGGGCCATCGTGCTCCAGGGCGAGCACGGTCGCGCTGGCCGCGTCGTCGAGGTGGATGAACGGGGTGATGCCGGTTCCCTTGCCGATGATCGGGTACTGCCGCTTGCTGACGGCCTTGGACATCTGGTCAGGAGCACCGTAGAAGCCGCCGTATCGCAGCACCACCCCGCCGGCGCCCAGGAACGCCTGGTCGACATAGGTCATGGCGGCGAAGGTCTGGCGTGCGGACTTCGGCGGGTTCGGGTCGAGCGGGTCGTCCTCAGTCTTGACCAGGCCGCCCTCACGTATGTAGCGGTAGGGAGCGAAGCTCTGGGCGACGAGGCGCTGCACGCCGGCTTCGCGCGCGGCCGCCAGGAGGTTATCTGTGCCCTCGGTCCGCAGCCGGTTGGTCCCCGCGAAAGTCTTGTCCAGGCTCCTGGACATGCCCGAGTTCGCCAGGGCAGTTGCCTCGTGGATGATCGCGTCAGGCTGAGTCTCGAGCACCGCCGTGCGCACCGCCTTTGGGTCGAGCAGGTCGAGCGCGACCGGCTGCGCGTTGAGTGCCTCTATTCTCTCGGCCTTTCCAGGCGACCTGAACGTGCCGATCACCTCGTGCCCTCGCCTGGTCAGCTGAGGGACAAGCCGGGTGCCGATCGCGCCGCTTGCTCCGACGACCATGACTCGCATGAACCTGGCTCCTTTTCGTGAGCTATCCGGACGGCAACCGCCTCTACGTCAACATCGAGCGGTTCTGCGTGATACTTAGATGACGCATGGGCTCGCGGGAATGTGACCGATGAACGAGAATCAGTGGCTGGCAGATCAGTTCGAGGAGCACCGGGCCCGGCTGCAGGCGGTGGCGTACCGGATGCTCGGCTCAGCCACTGAGGCCGACGACGCGGTGCAAGAAGCGTGGCTGCGGCTCAGCCGCTCGGGCGCGGGCGAGATCGCGAACCTCGGCGGCTGGCTGACCACGGTGGTAGTCCGGGTGTGCCTGAGCATGCTCCGTTCGCGGAACTTCCTGCGCGAGGAACCCCTGGAACCCGGGCTGGCCGCCCGCGAGGAACTGCATCCCGAGGATGAGGCACTGCTCGCCGATACGGTAGGGCTCGCCCTGCAGGTGGTACTCGACACGCTGACCCCTGACGAGCGCCTCGCCTTCGTGCTCCATGACATGTTTGACTTCCCGTTCGAGGAGATCGCATTTATGCTCGGCCGGAGCCCCGCGGCGGCCCGTCAACTGGCCAGCCGGGCGCGCCGCCGGGTCAAGGGCGCGGAGGTGCCTGGTAACCGGAATGCCGCCCGCCAGCGCGACGTGGTGAGCGCCTTCTTCGCCGCCGCCCGTGGTGGCGACTTCGACGCCCTGGTCGCCGCGCTCAGCCCGGACGTCGTGCTGCGCATCGACGCGGACGTCCCCGGCAGCACGGCCTTCAAGGTGGTCCGCGGCGCGGACGCCGTAGCCAGCCAGGCGCTCAACGGGCTGGCGCCCGCCCTGCGCTCGGTGGAACTGCACCCCGTGCTCGTGCACGGGGCGACCGGGGTGATCGCCACCCGGCGCGGGCGGCCCATCACTGTGATGAGCTTTGCCGTGGCCGACGACAAGATCGTCGAGATCGAGGCCGTCACCGACCCGGAGCGCGTTCAGGCGATCGCGGCGGCCGTCATCAGCCCCGGGTAGTCGCGATCCGTCCCGCCGCGAGCAGATTTCGACCGGCCATCAACCTTCCTGCCGACAATTGGTTCCAACGTGCGCACGCACGTCAATCCGGCGCAGGAGGCATGATGCACATGTGGCCGTGGATCCGCCGTCTGATGCCCCGGTGGGAAGATCTCCTCCGCGCCCTGGGCGCCGCTGGCGGCTGCTGGATCATGCCCGCCAGCTACCTGCCGCAAGACCTGCCACCCGAACCCAGGCTGCCATACCGGCCGCGTGCTGTAGAGCTGCCGCCCGGGCACCCGGAACGGCTGGCCGGCAACCAGCCGCTTTCCCCCGCCGAACAGCAACTGTGGGGCGCCCTGGAGCGGATCGAGTGGTAACGCCCCGCCCGCACCATGCGGCACCCCCTCCCGGTTTGCTGTCCGGCCTGGCACGTCGTTCGCCCCGGGGTGGCCCACACGCCCACTTACGCCGCCCGGCCGGATTCATGATCGCGGACGCTGTCCGCTATACGTCCGCGCACAGCCGGAAACAGCCGGACTCCCATGGACGCAGCGGGACATCACAGCCCCGGAAGCAACAGCCTGCGAGGCCGGGGAAACCCAGCTCACGGGCCGTTTCTGCAGGTGGTGGCAGGTGGTGGCAGGTGGTGGCAGGTGGTGGGTTCGAACCAACGTAGGCTCAGCCGACGGTTTTACAGTGAGCCCATCCCAACCCATCGGAAGGGCCGCTGACCTGCGGCAACTTCATTCCACGCCGCATGAAATTCACGTTCTGTCCGTGTGGCGTCCGTAGATTCGGAGTGTGCCTGGTCAGCGCGACGCAGGTTTTTGATCATGTCCCATGAAGTCCAGCTGAGTCCAGCTACATCCAACTCTTCCATCATCACCCTGCCATCCTCAGCTTCGGTTGAGCACACCCCTGAAGTGCCCGCCTGCCGCAGCCGATGGCCGCGCACCGAGGCGACAGCGCAGGCGCATGCCATCGCCACACTTCAGAAATCCGGTTCGGGAGGCCATTCTTCACAGCCCTGCCACGGATTTCCGGCCGAGACCGGCGCGGTGTTCGACATCGGTGGCGTATTGGAGATCACCCCGGACCTTGGTGTCACCGGGCTGTGGGAGACCCGGCTCAGGCTGCCTGCCGGGGAACTCAGCAAACGCATGCACGACGTCTGGGCAGGCGGCGGCATCGGCACGATCACCGAGGACGACGTGCACCAGGCAATCACCGATCGCCTCGGCCTGGACGGGCAGCAGCTCGCAGCGTTCATGGCCGGCATCTGGCGCGAGTACCTGGGCACCGCGAACACCGGGCTGATCGAGTACGCCCGCCGGCTGCGGCCGCGGTATCGCACCGGGATCCTGAGCAACAGCTTCGTCGGCGCCCGGGAACGAGAGCAGGCGGCCTACGGATTCGGAGACCTCGTGGACCAGATCGTCTATTCACACGAGGCCGGGATGAGCAAGCCCGATCCCCGGATCTACGCCCTGATCTGCGCCCGCCTCGGCGTCCGCCCTCAGGAGACGGTATTCCTCGACGACGCGGACCGGTACGTGGCCGGTGCGCGGGAAGCGGGCATCCACGCGGTCCGCTACCAGGACAACGCCCAGGCCATGGAAGAGATCGAGAAGCTGCTCACAACCCCGTAAGTGACGTCTGACCGGCAACAAGGCAGGGGCTCACTGGGGCGCTATAGGTGTTCTGACAGCCAGGCATGCACCTCGGGTACACGATTCTGAAGGAGCGTCAGGTGCCCGTCGTCGCCGAGCAGCCGGGCCTCGACGCCTGGAATGTGCGCGGCCAGCCATTCGCCGTGGCCGAACGGCACCATCATGTCCTGCCTGCCGTGCAGCAACAGGACCGGGACAGTGATGCCAGCCAGGTCGAATCCCCACGGCCTGACCGTGCAGTTGTCGTCCCACCATCCCTGGCTGCCGGGCGCCAGGCCGTCCTGCGCGGAGGAGGTCAGGTACTCGGCCAGCTCGCCGCGCAGGACTGCCGCATCTGCCGGCGCGAGGAGTGACTCAAGCACCTTGGCGAAATCCTCTGGCTGCGTGGCCAGTTGTTCCTCCCGGTCTTTGTCGGTCTGTGCCCTGGCCGCAGCCTCGTCGGTGAGGAACAGGCGGAAGTAATCCACGTTGCCCTGGCCCATGCCGGCGAAATAGTCAAGGCCGTCAGCGCCATGCGGCGCGAGCGAGGCGAGCGAGGCGGCGGCGGTCACCAGGTCCGGGAGCAGGGCAGCGCACGCGAGCACGTGCGGGCCCCCGCCTGAGATGCCCCACGTTGCCAGCCGGTCGATGCCGAGCTCAGCGCAGATCGCGCGGACATCGCCGGCGCAGTCGGCGACGGTGCGCCCCGGCTGCGGCGAGGACCCTCCGTAGCCCGGCCTGTCGTAGCTGATGAGCCGCAGCCCGCGGGCGGCGGCATCCCGCACGTGCGGGCCGTAAAGGCGCCTGGGGTCGGCGTGCCCATGTGGACCAGGACCGGCCGGCCAGCGGGATCACCGGACTCCTGGCGCGGTCCTCAACGCCGCGCCTCACTGTCCGCGCAGGCGGGCCTCGATGGCGTCGATGATCCGCGGGCGCAGCTCCGCGGCGCGGATGACAGCGTCGACGGAGCCGACCTCGACCGCGCGCTGGATATTGTGCACGCGGTCGAACTCCGCGGCCACCTCGCCGAGCTTCTCCGCGCGGACCGACGAGCGGAGCTCGTCGAGCTCCGCGGCCAGCGCGGCGCGGTCGGTGCCGGAGGCGGCCGCGACGCGGGCCTCCAGGTCCCGCACGCGCGGGTCGGCCGCGGCGCGGGCGCTGACGTCGCCGGAGAACACCACCGCGGCGGCGGGGGCACCGCCGAGCACCGAGGCGAACGAGCCCTCCAGCGCGAGCACGGTCATGTTCGGGTTCAGCGCCTTCGAGAACACCACGAACGCACCGCCGTGGTACCGCGAGATCACGCAGAACACGATGGGCCCGCGGAAGTTCACGATCGCGCGGCCGATCTCGGCGCCGTACTCCAGCTGCAGCTTCCGCATCGATTCCGGCGAGCCGTCGAAGCCCGACAGGTTGGCCAGCACCACCAGCGGCCGGTTGCCGCTGGCCGCGTTGATCGCCCGCGCGGCCTTCTTCGACGACCGGGGGAACAGCGTGCCCGCGGTGTAGGTATCCGGGCCGTCGGTGGGCGGGAAGCCGCGCCGTGGCACCGCCCGTGACTCGATGCCGAGCACGCACACCGGCATGCCGCCGAGATGCACGTCCTGTACCACTGCGGTCTCCGCGTCGGCCATGCCCGCCCAGCGTTCCAGCACCGGGTGGTCCTGGTCGGAGAGCGCCCGCATCACGGTCCGGATGTCGAACGGCTTCTTGCGGTCCGGGTTGGCCTCGGCGGAGAAGATCTCGCCGACGGTGGTGAAGTCGCTGCCTGCCGCGGCATGCGGGAAGCCGGAGATGTCGCGGTCGACGGGGTCGGTCGCCCGCGCCCGCCGTGGCGCCTCCTCGCCGGATGCGACGTACGTGTGGTCGTAGTACGACATCAGCACGTCCCGCGCGGCGGCCAGGTTCGGCGCCCAGTACTGCGCCTGCCCGTTCCGGCCCATCACACGGTCGTAGCCGCCGATCCCAATGTTGTCCTCGGCCGACACGCCACCGGAGAAGTCGAGTGACTGCTTGCCGGTGAGCACCATCGCCGAGTCCGGCGTCATCACCAGGATGCCCCTGGTGTGCATGAGCATCGTCGCCTCGGCGTTCCAGTACGGCTGCGCTCCCACGTTGATGCCCGCGACCACGACGTTAATCTCGCCGCCGGCCTGGGTGAACTCGACGATCCGCTTGAGCGCCGCGGCCACCCAGTCCATGTTCTCGGTACCCGACTCCATGGAGATCCGGGCGCCGGCGGACAGCGCGTACCACTCCAGCGGCACCCGCATCCGCTCGGCCAGGTCCAGCCCGGCGATCACGCGGCGGCACTCCGGCTCCGACACCGCGCCGAGCGACTTCGTCGGGTCGCCGAGCAGCACGACCCTGGTGACGCCCTGCGGGTGCCGCCGGGTCGGCGCGGTGACCACGCCCGCGACGATCGCCGCGGTGTTGCGCCCCTTCGGCCGGTCGACCGGCACCAGCGCGTGGTCTTCATCGAGGTCGTGCTCGACGAAGTCGCCGAGCAGGCCGGTCAGCTCGTACGGGTACACCGTGTTGCGGCTGCTCGCACGAAGTACCTTCTGCCGGTAACCGTCGAGCGGCTCGACCGGCTCGTCCGACGGCTCGCCGACGGTCAGCTCGGTGCCGCCGGTGGCGTCGAAGGAGATGCGCACGGCGATCTTGGCCAGCTCGCTGGTCTTCCGGTCGCGCTGCCGCGCGATGATCAGGATCTCCTCCAGCCCGGCGCCCGCGGTCGTCGGCAGCACGCGCCCGGCGATCATCTCCAGCTCCGCGCGGGTGATGTCGCTCGGCGGCCAGACGTAGACCACGATCCGGTTGGTGGTGAAGCGTCTCTTCGACGGTCGCCGCGACTGCGCGCGGCGGATCGAGTTGAGGCAGGTGGCGATGGTGTCCTCGGCCGTCGGCAGCGCGACCAGCCTGCCGTCGTGCTCGCGCAGCTCGGTCAGGTCGCGCACCTGTGCGAACGCGACGAGGCGGTCGTCCGACGGGTTCTCCCGCGCCACGCACTGGAAGAGGTAGACCTCCTCGTCCGACGACGGCAGCCGGGTGAGGCCGAACTTGCTCAGCCGCTCCAGCTGCATCCGCTGCGCGATGTACGGGTGCAGGCCGCGGATCAGCCGCTCCTCGGTCATCCCGGTGGACGACGGGCGGAACGTGAAGTGGTGGTGCATCACCGCGCCGCCGCGGCCCGCCACGGCGGCGGTGAGTCTGCGGACCTGGTCCGGCAGCGGGTGCGCGCGGACGGCCTCGTGCAGCGCAGCCGCCATCGCGTCGGAGTCCCCCGGCTGATTCTCCCAGGCGAGATAGATGTCGGCGTCGATGGCGTCCTCGCCGCTCGCCAGCTCCGCGAGCCCGCGCAGCGCGCGGCCCAGCGCTCCGAAGCTCACCGCGCAGGAGGCCACGCACGAGCCCGCGCGCTCGGCGACCACGAACGTGCAGCCCGCGACCACGCTGGTGCGGACGCCGGTGAGACCCTTGTTGCCGTAGTACCGCCGGGTCAGCACCTCCAGCATGATCGCGTTGTCCAGGCCGTCGCGGATAAGCCGCTGGCCGAGCAGCCGCACCAGCGGCTCGGTGCTGCGCACCATCTCCGCGATGCGCTCGGCGCGGTCCGGCGCGTCCGGGTGCGCGTCCAGGTAACGCAGGTGCTTGCGGACGTCGGCGTAGACGCGGGCGCGGGTGCGGCGCAGCAGCGGCTGGCCGAACCAGGCGAACACCACGCCGCGCGCGAGATCGGCGACCACGGGGAAGCGGACCTGTGTCGCGGCCACCAGCCGCTCCAGCGCGAGACCGGCGGGCTCGCGCAGCGTCTCGTCCGGCGGCGGCTCCCGCAGCCACGCGCGCAGCAACATCGCGACGCCCCTGGCGTCGGCGGACGCGCGTCGCTGGGCGAGGAAGATCCGGAACACCGCGGCTTCGAGCTCAGGGGAGCGCTCCAGCTCGGTGACACCGTAATGCCCGAGCGCCTTGGCCAGCTTGGCCTGGAACGCCTCCGGCAGCCCGGCCCGCTCGACGTCGAGGCTCTGCAGGTAGGTGTGGAAGTACTCGCGCGCGCTGTACACGTGGCCGTCGCCGCCGCCGTCCTCACCCGCCGGCCGGTTGCGGCTCAGCTCGGCGAGGTCGGCGAACACGTCGAGGAGTTCGAGCTCCCCGGCCAGCGGCCGGCGACCGTCCTCGGTGGCCGCCCGGCGCGCGGCCAGGTAGTCAGCGATCACCCGGCGTTCGTCGTGCGGGTCGACGTCGAAGCCCAGCAGCAGGCTGCGCAGGTCCTCCTGGCCGCGCGTGGTGCGCTCCCGCGCCGGGATCTTCCCGGGCGCGGCGGGCAGGTCCAGCGCGACGGGCTCGGCGGCCGAGGTGCCCCCGGCCCCGGCGTCGTCGGCCGCGAGCGGCTCCAGCCGCAGCAGCGGTGCACCGGTCTCCACCTGGCTCCCCACGGACACGGCGCATTCCTTCAGCCGCGCCTTGAACGGCGCCCGCAGCACCGTCTCCATCTTCATGCTCTCCAGCACCAGCAGCGGCGCGCCCGCCTCGACCTCGGCGCCGACCTCCAGCGGCGTGGCGACGACCAGCGCGGGCGCGGGCGAGCGGACGACGCCGCCCTCGTCGCGGCTGACCCGGTGCGTCACGCCGTCCACCTCGACCAGGTGGACCGGCCCGTGCGTGCCGGTGAGCAGGCGGTACCGGGTGCCGTTGACAACGATCTGCCCGGTGTGCCGGTCGAAGCGGTCGAGCACGACCTCGGCGGTGCGGACGTCGGCACCCGCTTCCACGCCGACGCGGAACCGGTGCGCGCCGACCCGCGCGACCCGCACGCGGTAGCCGGCACCACGCAGCTTGAGGTCCAGCGGCCGGCCGCTCACGTGCTGCACCTGCGGGCGCCCGCCGAACGCGGTGGACAGCAGCCGCTGCCGCTCGACGCGTTCCTCCTCCTCGTACGCCTCGATGGCGGCGACCGCCAGCGCGACGGCGGAGTGCCGGTGCGAGACGAGCCTGCCCTCGCCGCGGACGCGGTCGATCCAGCCGGTGTCCGCGCTGGCGTCGATCACCTCGGGCTGGTCGAGCAGGTCGAGCACGAAGCTCTTGTTCGTCGCGCCGCCCTCGATGATCACCATGGTCTGCGCCATCGCCCGGCGCAGCCTGCCGAGCGCCTCGTCGCGGTCGCGGCCGTAGGCGATGATCTTCGCGATCATCGAGTCGAAGTCGGCGGGGATGATGTCACCCTCGCTGACGCCGGTGTCCACGCGGATGCCCGGCCCGGCGGGCAGGTCCAGCCGCGCGATGCGGCCCGGGGAGGGCGCGAAGTCGCGGTCGGGGTCTTCGGCGTTGAGCCGGGCCTCGATGGCGTGCCCGCGCTCCGCCGGCGGCTCGCCTTCGAGCCTGCCGCCGGATGCCACCCGCAGCTGCGCCTTGACCAGGTCGAACCCGGTGGTGGACTCGGTGATCGGATGCTCGACCTGCAGGCGGGTGTTGACCTCGAGGAACGCGAACAGCTCGTCGCCGGGGTGGTAGAGGAACTCGACGGTCGCCGCGCCGCGGTAACCGACCGCGAGGGCCAGCCGCTGGGCCGCTGCCTTGAGCTCAGCTGCCTGCACCGGGCTGAGCACCGGCGACGCCGACTCCTCGATGACCTTCTGGTTGCGTCGCTGCACCGAGCAGTCGCGTACGCCGAGCGCCCACGCGGTGCCCCGGCCGTCGGCGATCACCTGGACCTCGACGTGCCGGGCACCGGTGACCAGGCGCTCCAGGAACACGATGCCGCTGCCGAACGCCCGCGCAGCCTCCTGGCTGGTGCGCTCGTAGGCGTCGGCGAGCTCGGCCTCGTGCGTGATCATGCGGATGCCGCGCCCGCCGCCGCCTGCGGTCGCCTTCAGCATCAGCGGGTAGCCGATCTCGGCTGCCGCCGCCAGGGCGGCGTCCAGGGTCTCGACCGCGCCGCGGCTCCACGGTGCGACCGGCACGCCGGCCTCCTCGGCGATCAGCTTCGCGCCGATCTTGTCGCCGAGCTTGCGCATGGCCTCCGCGCTCGGCCCGACGAAGGTGACCCCGGCCTTCTCGCACAGCTCCGCGAACGCCGGGTCCTCTGCGACGAAGCCCCAGCCGACCCACGCGGCGTCGGCCCTGGTCTCCACCAGCGCGCGCTCCAGCGCCTTCAGGTCGAGGTACGGGAGCGCGGACGCGGGACCGAGATCGTAGGCGATGTCGGCCTCCCGCACGAACGTGGCGGTGCGATCGACGTCGGTGTGCAGGGCGACGGTCTCGATCCGTGTCCCAGTCTCCGCGGCCAGTTCCCGGACGGCCTGGATGAGCCGCATAGCGGCCTCACCACGGTTAACGATGACGACACGACTGAACACCCGACCGAGCCCTCCTGTAGACCAGCGATGCGCGCGCCGTGACACGGCTGCCCCCGGCAATGCTCACCCTTCCGCCTGCCGGCCGGCAGCGCCATGTCGCAGACAGCGCACGCTACGCGGCCCCAGTTGTGGAAACCGACCAAAAGCCGTCGGCCGGCCGTGCCTGACCAGGGCATGTGCGAACGGAGCAGCGGCATGCTCGGCCCGCACTTCGACTGTGACACGAAGCAGGCTCGATGCGGATACCAGTACATGCCGGCTGGGCCGCTAGGGCACGGGCACCTGCTCCGCGAACGTCTCCTTCGCGCAGCCAGTGTTGCGGCAGAAGAACCGCCGAACCCGCAGGTGAATGACCGTCTCCTGGCCCGCGATTCCGGTATCGAGCAGTCGACGTTCGTACCGGCTGTGCACCCGGCGAGGGCACGCCGCACGCCGGGCAGGACGCATGCAGCGCCCTAGTCCGAGCCTGGATGCAGACGGACCGGCCAGCGCGGAACATGTCACCCGCTCGGCCGCGACCGCGGCCAGACGAGGGAACAGGACGCTCAGAGTCTCAAGATCGCACGGGGATTGGGCCGGAGTTGACATCACGCTCAGCCACTCGAACAGATCGCACTGGCGACCATCCAAGGAATCTTGCATAAGCATGCACTGCGGCTCGCGCTGCGAACTCACTCACCTGCCGCGATGAGGTACGTACGGCAGAGACCAATCGTCTGCGGGCGTGGTTCAGCCGCGAAGAACGCGGACAGCGCGCCAATGCTCCGGGTACTGACCCGCACCTCGGGCCAGTCACGGTGCGTGGTCAAAGCTGTCGGCAACCCGCGCACATCGCCGCCGATATGGTCGTTTTTGGGATGCGCGGCACGCGTGGACTGAGACCCGCAGATGAGGTCGTTATGCGTGTCGCGCCCACTCAATTGTGGTCGAACTCTTCGATGACGACAGCGGGGACGAGCAACTCCAGCTTGCCCTGACACGACAAAACGCGCAGTGGCACGATCCACTTCTGGCCGTCCCGCCGCGTCGCTAGGTCGAGCCAACCGGACGTGTCTATCAGGAGCCGAAGCATGACGCGTCGTCCAGGCGCGGGGCGCGGTGCGGGAGTTCCGGCCTGACGCCGTGCTGGCGACCGGCGGGTACGTCGCGATCCCGGTTGGGCTCGCCGCCCGCTGGTGCGGCGTCCCCCTCGTGGTCCACGAGCAGACCACCCGGCTCGGCCTCGCCAACCGGGTCCTGGCCGGACGCGCGACCGTCATCGCCGTGTCCGCCGAATCGACCCTGGACCTGCTCCCCCCGCAGGCGCGGGCCGCCGCCGTAGTCACCGGCAACCCGGTGCGCGCCGAGGTGCTGGCCGGGGACGCCGGGAAAGCCGCCGCTGCATTCGGCTGGACGGGGCTGGCCCCAGGGCTGCCGGTCGTGTACGTAACCGGGGGCGCCCAGGGGTCGGCTCAGGTCAACGGCGTGGTCGCCAGCATCCTGCCGTGGCTGCTGGAGCGGGCGAACGTGATCCACCAGTGCGGGCCGCCTCCGTGGCGGCGATACGCGAGGCGGCCGGGCGGCTGCCCGCCGAACTCGCGGCCCGCTACCTGGTGACCGGGTTCATCGGGACGGAGCTGCCCGACGTGCTTGCCCTGGCGGATGTGGTGGTCTCGCGCAGCGGAGCGGGCACGATCGCCGAGCTGACCGCACTCGGCAAGGCGGCGGTGCTGATCCCGCTGCCCACCTCGGCCGGGGACGAGCAGCGGCACAACGCCCGCCACCTGGCCGCGTGCGGCGCAGCGGTCGACATGGACGGCGACGTCACCCCGGAGGCGCTCGCGGGCGCGCTGGGGCCGCTGCTGGCCGATCCCGCGCGCCGGGCGGCGGTTGCCGCCGGGGCGCGGGCGCAGGGCCGCCCGGACGCCGCCGAGCGGCTCGCTGACGCGGTCCTGGCCGCCGCCGGGCAAAGTGGGGTGCGCTTCCCGGCGGCGGGGCGGCAGCGCGCCGCTTACAGGGCCTGCTGGCGGGCTGCCTCCTCGATTAGCCGCGCGCAGGCGGTGAAGGCACAGGCGTCCTTGCCCCACGGGTCGGGCACGTCGCGTCCTTCGAGGTACAGGCGCAGCTCAGGGCTGGCGCGATCTCCGGCGAGTCTCCGGAGTTCGGCGAGGACGGCGCTGTCCATGGCCAGGACGAGGTCGGCCCAGTCCAGCATCTGGGAAGTGACCTGGGCGCCGAGGTGGCCGGCCAGGTCGTAGCCGAGGACTGCGGCGGCCTCGATCATGGCGGGGTGGGCGGGCCTGCCCTGGTGCTTGCCGGCCAGCCCGGCGGACCGCACCTCGGTGCCGGGCGGGCCGTGGCGGGCGAGGGCCGCGGCGGCGAGCGGGGAGCGGCAGTGGTTGCCGAGGCAGACCACCAGGACCCTCCGCGAGCGCGGCTGACCGGCGCTCATCGCAGTGCCTCGCGCAGCAGCCCGGCGACGCGGGCGGCGTCCTGGGGGCCGAGGGCGGGGTGGAACGGGAGGCTGAGTACCTGGCGGCCCGCTAGTTCAGTGCGGGGAAGGGGCCGGTGCCAGGCGGCGAAGGCGGGCTGGACGTGGTTGGGCGGGTAGTGGACGCCGACGCCGGCCCCCCGGGCGCGCAGCCGCGTGAATACCTCGTCTCGTCCCGTCTCGATGCGGATGACGCAGTTGAACGGGACGGTGCGGTCAATGTCCACGTTGACGAGGGTGACGCCGTCGAGTCCGTCGAGCGCTTCCCGGTAGGCGCGCCAGAGCTGCTGGCGGCGCTCGGCGGCGGCGGGGAAGCGGGCGAGCTGGGCGCGGCCGATGGCGGCGTTGACGGCCGGGAGGTGGGCGCGGAGCCCGAACGTCTCGACGGTGTAGCTGACGGCTGCCGAGCGCTGGGTGCGTGACTGGGTGATGCCGAGGTCGCGGATGCGGCGGGCGCGTTGCGCCTCGGCGGGGTCGCGCGGGACGAGGGCGCCGCCCCCGCCGCAGGTGAGGTTCTTGATCGGGTCGAAGGAGAAGCAGGTCAGCGTCCCGGTGCTCCCGACCCTCCGCTCGCCATACCAGGAGCCGAAGGCGTGGGCGGCGTCCTCAATAACGAGGATGCCCCGGTCCGCCAGCTCGGGCGCGATGCCGGTCAGGTCGACGGCCCGGCCGCCGTACAGGACGGGCATCACGGCGCGGGTGGCGGGGGTGAGCGCTTCGAGGATGTCGCCGGCGGTGACGCACAAGGTGCCGGCGAACCGGGCATTGGCCTCGATGAACTGCACCCGGGCATTGCAGTTGCGGATCGCCGACGCGATCCGCGCGGGAATCGCCTCGGGCCAGTACCCGCCGGGCTCGAAGCTGCCCGGCCTGCCGGCGCTCGCGCAGACCTACAAGGCGAGCCTGGTGACCGTCCGGCTGGCGCTCGCCCGGCTCCGGCAGGAAGGACTCATCATGTCCCAGCAGGGTGTCGGCAACTTCGTCCGCGAGCACCCCCCGGTCCGCCGCTACGGCATCGGCCGCTACAGCCGCTCCGTCTGGGGCGGCACCGACCCGCAGCGCCTGCTCGACGCCGAGGGCTCCCGCCAGGGCCGCGCCGTCGGCCAGGAAACCGAGACCGACCGGGTGCCCGCGCCCGGCTGGGTCGCCGACCGGCTGGCCGACGTCAGCGAGGGCGACCCCGTCCACGTCCGCCGCCGCGTCACCACAATCGACGGGGTGGTCAACCAGTCCGCCGACAACTACTTCGCCGTCGCGACCGGCGAGCGCAACCCGGACCTGCTCACCGGGCGGGGAGCGGGCGGGCACATCGCCCGCATCAACGCGGTATCACCCGTCACCGAGGTCCAGGAGGAGATCACCGCCCGGATGCCGGCCAGCCCCGAGGCCGCCCGGCTGGACATCCCCGAGGGCACGCCCGTCTTCGACGTCATCCGCACTTACCACACCGCCGAGGGCGCCCTCGACGTCGCCCGCTTCGTCATCCGCGCCGACATGGCCGCCTTCGACTACCGCTTCCCCGTCCCCGACTAGGCCCTGGAGAGCGGGCCTCCCGGCCGCGGGAACCCGGGCCGGTGCGCGGTGGCCGGCGGCGGGATGGCGGATGCGCGGGATGGCGGAACCCTGCCTCGTCCCAAGGCCCGCTGCCAGCGATTCCTCCACCGCGAGGCCAGCTCGGCCGTACCACGGCCAGGCCGACGGTGAAGGAAACCCGCCGTAGCCGGGCCTGATCACGGAAGTGTCCCGGTTCCGGGCACGAGAGCCCACACGACCTTGCCCCCGCCATCATGGCTGAAGTATCCCCAGCGCCGGCTGAGGGCCTCGACCAGCAGCAGGCCGCGCCCGTCCTCGGCGTCCGCGCCAGGGTCGGCGGCCGGCGCGGGAAGCCGCGAGCTGGCGTCCCAGACGAAGACCACGACCCGGCCCATGTCGGAGACCAGCCAGATCCGGACGGCGTCGTGCCCCATCGCGCGGGAGGCCCGCACCCCGTTGGTAACCAGCTCCGACGCCACCAGTTCGAGATTCTCGCTGAGCGCGGCCAGGCCCCATTCCCGCAGGACGAGGCGGGCGTGCAGCCGGGCGCAGGGCACGGCACCGGCAAGCGCGCCGAGTTCGAGGAAGCTCTGGTAAGGCCACCGCGCGGCGAACGGCGCGGCCCGCGCCGCGCCCGCCCTGGTGACCTCGGGCCGGCCGTGATGGCGGGGAACTTCCTGACCTGCTGCAAGACGAGGATGCCCGCCCGCGTGCTGCCTTGGGTCGCTCGTCTCGCGGTGCACGATCGTGTCCTTAGTGCGTCCCGCGCGCCTGGCCTGCGGGATGGTGCCGGTGCCTGGTGAGGTCGAGCCGGCAGCCGGGAACGCGACTGTGTAGCCGTGTTCTTCGAGCCGCGCCGCCAGCAGCTTCGCCATCTCGCCCGCGACCGCCCGTGCGCTCACCGGCCCGTCGATCGGCGGCGCCGGCCTGAGGCGGGGCTCCCCGCCGGTCACCCATGGCCCGCCGCCCCCGCGCAGGCGGCCAGGGTCGCGACGACCGGGCCGGCGAGCAGGTCGCTGAGGGCGTCCGGCTGGCCGAGGATCACCGGCAGCAGCGCCGGGCGTGGCATGCGAAGCGAGTCCGCGAACTGCAGGAGCTGGCGGATGTCGTAGATGCCCTGCCGCCGGCCGGCTTCCCAGTACCAGATCACGCTCTCCGAAAGCCCTGTCCGCTCGCCCAGTTCCCGCCGCGTCAGTCCGGCCGCCGAGCGGTAGATGACCAGGACGGCCGGGAAGTCCAGACGCGCCAGCGCGTCCCGCATCGGCCCGGTGTCCCACACCCACGCGGCCACGTCATCGCCGGCGCCGGGGCCGGCGAGGTACTGCCGGTCGAGCAGCGCCCGCTGGCAAGGGGTGCAGAAAATGCCCGGGTTGTAGCCCGACAGGCGCGTCTTGCGGCAGGAACCGCAGACCCCCGTCACCGGCCCGGCCCGGCTCATCCGGCTTCACTCCCGTCCGCCTGCGGCGACCCGCCCCGGACCAGCGCGAGCCGGCCAGGTACCGCCCCGGCGACGCCGCCGCCCTCCGCCAGGCCGGCAGCGCCGACCGGGCCGGACACCTCGATCACCAGGCGGGCCGGGACGTACGGCAACGTCAGCGACATGCCCCCGGTGACCGCCGAGGCCGGCGCCCCGCCGGGCTGCCGGCCCGGGTCCTGCCCCGGCTCAGGGCCGCCGTCTGGTGCCGTCGCATCCGCGAGCGCGACCAGTTCCCCGCCAGCCGCCAGCAGGTCATCCAGGCGGGCCGCCACCCGCAGGGACGCCGGCTTCCGGCCGTGGACGACCTCCGACAGGTGCGACGCGTCGCACGGCACCCGGCGGGCCAGCCCCCGCAGCGACAGGCCGCGCGCCTCCAGCAGCGCAAGAACCCGTTCCCCGAAGGGGGTCTCCGCCCGCAGGCGGCGCATCAGCACCAGCCGGTCATGCTGCGGCAGGCTCTCATGATCAGCCAGGTCCAGCAGGCACAGCACGTCAGTCTCGTACACGCCGGCCAGCAGGCACAGCACATACACCGACGGCTTCCGCTCGCTGCCGGGCCAGTTCTCAAGCTCGCACAGGTGGGGGCCGGTCATGCCCGCCCGGCCGCCGGGGTCGGTCCCCTCACGGGCGGCGCGCTCGTTGAACCGCGCCGCCACCTGGTCCAGCGTCCACCCCCAGGCCAGCCGGTACGCCTTACGCGGGCGCACCTGGTAGCGGCGCGATACCTCGGCGGCGATCTCGTCATAGCCGAACCCCAGGGCGCGCATCCGCTCCCGCAGCCCGTCCAGCTCGGCTTTGAACCCCTTGCGCCTGGCCGCAGCCGGTGCCTGCGCCGTGGCCCCTCGAATGGCCTGGCTCACCGTGATGACTCCCTTCAAATCCGGTTCTCAGTTACGCGGGCGCGTTCGCTGGCAGTATGCCGGCTGCGCTAATTTCCCAGGCGTCAGGGCTTTTCGCCGACGCCGCAATATCCCCACCGTGTTCCGCCTTGCGCATGGTATTCCCCGGCCGGCCGCCACTGGGAAAGGAATACGACTCCGGGCTCAATCAGGCCGAAGCCGTTAAAGAATTCTTGTACCTGGCTGCGTGTTCGCAGGATCAGCGGGGCGTTCGCGTTCTCGTAGGCGTCGACTCCGGTGAGCATGCCGGGCTCGCGGCCGTCGCCCGTAACGTGGGAGAGGACCAGGAAGCTGCCGGGGCACAGCGCGTCCTTGAACCTGGCCACGAGGCCGTAGGGGTCATCGTCCGGGGGCACGAAGTGCAGCACCAGGGTCATGAACAGCGCGACCGGGTGCGAGAAGTCGATGAGGGCCGTCAGTTCCGGGTCCGCCAGGATGCGGTCTGGTTCCCGCAGGTCGCCGGGGATGATGCTGACGCCCGGCACCCCGTGCAGGAGTTCCCTGCCGTGCGCCAGTACGCTGGCGTCGTTGTCGACATAGGCGACTTTCGCGCCGGGGTTGTGCCGGCGTGCGAGCTGGTGCACGTTTCCCTGGGTCGGCAGGCCCGGCCCGATGTCCACGAACTGGCCGATGCCGCGCTCGGCGGCGAGGTACTGCGTGGCGCGCTTGAGGAACTCGCGGTTCTCCAGGGCGGCGAGCGGGACGTCCGGCGCTGCCCCGAGCACGAGCCGGGCCGCTTCGCGGTCTGCCGCGTAATTGTCTTTCCCGCCAAGGTAATAGTCGTATATGCGGGCGACACTCGGCCTGGTGACATCAATCTCGCGCGGCATTTCGCCACTATCCGGCACGGCTTTCCCTCGTTCTTCCCGGACCGCTGCGTGCAATCCGCCGCCATTACTCATGGTCTTCCGGCCCTCCTTGCTCGCGGGTGCTTCCCTCGCATTCCAGCCAACCCCAGGCCGGCGGCGGGTGACAGCGCCCGCGAGTGGCAGCGATGTGGCAAAGATGTTGCATCCCGGCCGCCGGCCAGGCTCGTAGCCAGGCAAACCGGCTATGTTGGGCGTAAGCAGAGGAGGACGGAGCGTGGCGCTCAAGCGGCTGCGGCTGATCCAGCGCCGCAAGGTGCTGGGCTTCACGCAGGAGTCAGTTGCCGAGAAGGTCGGCTGCGAACGGACCACGGTGATCCGCTGGGAACGGGCCGAGACCGAGCCGGCAGCCCTGGGTCCGTCCCCGCCTCACCCAGGCACTGCAGGTCACCCCGGAGGAACTGAACGAGCTGCTGGCCGACGTCTCGGACGTGCCCGGAGGACGGGACGGCTTCACCCTGGTCACGTCCGTCCCGCTGGACTTCTCACTGTCAGCCGATTACACGGTGCGGATCATGGAAGGCTTCTCAGCCCACGACATCGCCAGCAGGCGCGAGGCCCTGGCCGGGCTCGCGGTCATCACCGGGGCGGCGCTGCTGCACCCGGTCCGCCAATGGGCTGCCTCGCTCGCGCTGCTGCCCGGAAGCCCGCCCAGTGCCGGCACCGACGAGGTCACCGAACTGGAGCAGGCCGTCACCGTGTTCCGCCGCTGGGACGCCTCCGGAGCCGGCGGCCTGCGCCGCAAGGCCGTCGCCGGCCAGCTCAACGCCGTCGCGGAAAGCCTCAACGACCACCACCCGCCCGCGATCAGCAGCCGCCTGTTCCAGGTCACGGCCGAACTCGCCCAGCTATCGGCGTTTTCGTCCGCAGAAGGCGTGTTCGCGTGACCTGGTGTCTTGTCTGGCCTGTGATGAGCTCACCTGGTTGGGCGTTGGCTGGATCTGCCGTGGTGTCTCGTTTGCGGGGCCGGGCTTCGCCGGTGTTTGTGACGTAGCTCACTGACTGGTGTCGCCTTGGATGGCTGGCGTGGCGGATCTGGTCCGGGGTTCAGCTCGGGCCGGCTGGCGGGGGTCGCCGGCTTGCGATGTTTCGGATGTTGGTGCCTGGTGCCCGGGCGGCCGCTTCGCGGAGGCGGCAGATCTCCTCGTGCTGCGCGGCCAGGCGGGATGTGGCCAGCGTCTTGAACTGCTGAAGGTCGCTGAGTTCGGTGTCTTTCTGCAGGATCCGGTGCCTGAGTCCGGCGTTCTCGGCCTTCAGCCGGGTGATCTGGCTGTCTCGCGGGTCGGGTGCCTGCCCGCTGGCGCGCTGCCGGGTGAGTTGCTGCTCGAACTCTGCTTTGAGGTGGGGGTAGCTGCGGTAGAGGGCGGCCCTGGAGATCCCGGCCTGCTGGGCGAGGGTGGTGATGTCGCATTTCCCGCCGGGCGGGATCTCGCCGCGCAGGAGGGCGCCGACGGCAGCGCGGATCCGCTGCTCGGCGTGGCGGCGCTGTTCGTCGCTGACGCGCATGGCTATGGGTTTTCGCTGCTGGCAGGGCCGGCGGCGGTGTCGATGGCGGTCAGGACGCGCCGGGCACGGCCTAGTTCGGCTTGCAGCCTGGCACGTTCGGTTTTGCGGGTGCGGCCGAGCGTTCCGAGGAACACGGTGGTGTTGTCGACGGTGTCGGCCCAGACGGGCCGGTGGCAGGGGTGGTGGGTGGCTTGGGGGCAGCGTGCGGAGTCGCACATGCCGGCCAGGGGCTTGCTGGCGGCCGGGGTGCCGGCGAGTTTCAGGCACAGCGCGCGGGATGGGTCGGTGAACCAGCAGTAGTTAGCGGCGGCGAGGTGCAGCACCTGGGAGCGCTTGCTGAGCAGGTTGAGGACGTGCTGGTCGCTGGCGATCACGTTCGGGGTGGTTGTGGTGTCGCTGGCCAGGTCGCCGTCGACGGTGCCGAAGAACTCGGTGAGTTCCCGTGCGCCGGGGCCGGCGGGCATCACGCCGGCCTGGTAGTTGCGGAACTCGGCCAGGATGAGCTGGAGGTTGCGTCCGGCTTCGTGCTCGCCGATCTCGGTGAGCAGCCTGGCCTGCGCGCCGCCGGGGCGATTT